>SDBV01003686.1_pt1 | contig 22376 bp, 11 predicted proteins | sample 2277081 | NCBI WGS metagenome assembly SDBV01 (sample SAMN10402039, study PRJNA504765) | marine sediment metagenome | isolation source: marine sediment core GS10_PC15, 223 cmbsf | place: Arctic Ocean: Southern Knipovich Ridge | collected 2010 | reverse complement strand
ATGACTCGTCAGAACGCGGACAACGCCAACCAGGCCAACACCCTCTCCGGCACGGCCCGTGAGTCCGCTGTCAAAGGCAGCGAGCAGATGCAGAGCATGACCGAAGCGATCAACAAGATCAAGGCCTCCAGCGATGAGACCGCCAAGATCGTCAAGACTATCGACGAGATCGCATTCCAGACCAACCTGCTGGCCCTCAACGCAGCGGTAGAAGCCGCCAGAGCCGGTGAGGCCGGTAAGGGATTCGCAGTGGTGGCAGAGGAAGTGCGTAATCTGGCACAGCGCAGCGCCGAGGCGGCCAAGAACACCGCCGAGTTGATCGAGGGCGCGGTGAAGAACGCCGATGAAGGAGTGGCAATCACCGATGAGGTGGCTGGTGTGCTGAACGAGATAGTAGAGGGCGCCAGCAAGGTCAACGACCTGGTGGCCGAGATATCCGCCGCCGCCGGTGAGCAGTCCCAGGGTATCGAGCAGGTCAACACCGCTGTCTCGCAGATGGACCAGTTGACCCAGCAGAACGCCTCCAACAGCGAGGAATCAGCCAGCGCCGCCGAGGAGCTTAACGGCCAGGCCGAGGAACTCAACCGGATGGTGGCGGAGTTCAAGCTCTTAAAAAGCAACAGTTCAACAGCCAGGCCTGCAACTACCCCTGCCGGGGGAAAAAAGCAGACCCGTGAGCAGAGCAACCGAATCCATAAGCTGGCCGCCAAAGAAACCGATACGTTGATTCCTCTCGATGACGACGATTACAGCGACTTCTAATTCTCAAGTTTTATTGCCAGGTTCTATCAATAAAAAGGGCGGGAGTGGAAATCACTCCCGCCCTTTTGGGATAACTTTTAGAAATTTGACAAGTTATATTGATATGTCGTCTCCTACCGCGGTTGGCCGGGCTCCTGGGATCGGAATCCCGGTTGACTTAGCCTGCGTTTCTTGATAGCATTATCTTTGCTATTTGTTGGGGAAAAACCCCACAGGCTATAATTATCAGCCGGAGTCAGTGTTGAAACTCAAACAAAAATTCCTGGTTATCTTCTCGTGTATCGTAATCCTCTCCTCACCAATCGCTGCCCGGCCCCGGGACTGGCAAAGCAAACAGGCGGCGGATGAGTTCACCCAAACCGCCAGTACCGCCCTGGCCCCGGTTTACGGCTACATGGCCGATTTCATGGCCTCCCGTTTTAAGCTCGCTTCGCTGGCCGGCACCGGAATCGACCTCGGGGGCGGCCCCGGGCACCTGTGCGTTGAACTGGCGCTGCAAAGCCCGTCGATGCGCTGGATCGATGCCGATATCAACCCCTATTTCTTCCCCCACCTTCGCCAGCTTGCTGTCAACGCCGGTGTTGAAACACGGGTGGAGGGCGTACGCGCCGATGCCGCCAGCCTGCCTTTCGCTGACCAAACCGCCGAACTGATTGTCTCACGGGGCTCCCTGCAGTTCTGGAGCGATCTCAACAAAGCCATCAGCGAAATTCACCGGGTGCTCAAACCAGGTGGTAAAGCTTTTATCGGCCGTGGATTCCCACCGAATATGCCTGTTGAAAAAGCTCGCCAGGTTCGCCGCGCCCAGCACGGAGGCCCATCCTACGATATCGACAGTACCGGGCGGGAACTGCGCGAGGCGATGAAGCGACTTGGCATCAGTAATTTCGAAATCATCAGGCCCACCCCGCCGGGGGTGGATGATATCAGCTACGGTATCTGGCTGGAGTTTACTAAAGACAATCCCGATACCGGCCTCATCCTCCAGGGCGGGCGGGCCTACGCGATGGATACCCTGGTCGTCAGAGGCGATCCGCCCCGTAACCCACTGGCCCGGCCCAAAAGCGAAACCGTGGGCCTGCAAACCACTATCACCGTGGTCAGAGCCGAGGATATCAGCCGTCAGGGCGCATCCACTCTTGTCGAGGCCCTGGAGTACGTACCGGGGGCCTGGATCGAAACCAGAGGCCGCAAGGTAAAACAGTTCTTCTCCGTGCGGGGACAGCGCTACCCCTACCCCGACTACGCGCTTGACGGCGCCTGGCAGCGGGAGTTTCACGAGCTGCCCTACTTCTTTCCGGCCCAGGATATCGAGCGGGTGGAGGTGTTGCGCTCCAGCGCCGCCCTGCTCAAGGGTCTGGCGGGGATGAACGGCGTGGTCGATATCCGCCTCAAGCGGCTGGACCACGGGGAAACCACGGCCGCCATGGAATACGGCTCATTCGGCAGCTATTCTCTCAGCCTCAGCCACGGCGGCACGGTGGGAGATGCGGGCTATACATTCAGTTTAGGAGCACCGCACACGCAGGGCCCCAGAGGCAGAAACGCCGCTGAGGGAGTTAAGCACTTCCGGGGCAGCTTTTACTGGAACCCGGCAGCCAACTTGTCTGTAACGGCCCACGTGATGCATCTCGACGGGTTCCGTCAACTGGCACAAGCACTGGCTCCGGCGGGAGGAAGGTTCAGGAACTCTCTGGAGCAGTTCGACCCGTTCAGGGCCTCGCTGGTTACTGTCAATACGGTTTATTCCCCCAACGGCAGGGCCACCTCCGATCTGACACTGAATTTCGCCAACCGCGGCCACTCTTTTGTCAACAGCGCCACCGAGCCTCATCAGAGTAACAGTGAGCACGACTACGAGTGGAGCGCCAATTTTACACAGTCCCTGGCACTTGGCACTGATAATGTGCTGCGTTTCGGCGGACTCTACAATCACTGGGTAGCTCCCAACGGGAAACGATTCTACGCCGGCCGCCGCAGCGATCTGGAAACTTACTCGGCGGTGGTGGTCGATGAGCACCAGTTCGGCAGGCTCTCTGTCGATGCCGGTGTGCGCTGGGCACGAAGCTGGATCAACCAGTACGGCGCGTTCAATATCAACGGCAGTCCCAAAGGCCTTGCCAATGTGGAACCGGTTGAGAACCAGTGGGAACCGTCGGTATTTACCACCAACATCGGTGCGGCCTGGCGTCTGGACCACGGCATCTCGCTGCTGGCCAACCTCTCCCGCGGCAGTATCAAACCCCGCACCGGTGAGCTGGACGTGGATTTCAGCAAGCCCCGCACGGAAAAGCGCACAAAGCTGGATTTCGGCCTGGCCTTTTCCGGACCGGCCATCTCATATCTTCACGTGGCCGGCTTCTACGTCAGGCAGAGCGAAGCAATCGTGCTTAGCGGCCAGACTGAAACCGTGGACGGCAGAATTCTGGAACTCTACCTCAACCGTAACCAGGACCAGCTCGGTATCGAAATCGAGGCGCGCAGCATGGTGATCGGCGGACACTTTCAACTGTTCGGCAATCTGGCCGCAATGCGCTCAAGGGCCCACAGTGGCTCAGAGATGCTGACCAACGAAGAACTGCCGAAATTCATCTCCGGGGCAGGAATTTACTTTGTCTCCGGCGCGATTGACGCCACCGCGCTCTGGAAATACGTCTCCGGGTACAGAAACTCCCGTTTCGCTGCCAGCGGGCTGCCGGAAGCCCTGGGAGATTTCCAGAACATCGGCCTTACCGCCGGCTACACTTTCGGCCGTAAACCATCGATGCGCTGTTACATCGAGGTCAGGAACATCGGCGATGACCACTACTCCACCGTGGTCGGCTACCCCGACTACGGCCGGCGCTATACCGTGGGCCTGCGCGCCTCGTATTACTGATGCGGGCAGTCTCGGACAATCAGCCCCCGGTAGATCCCCGAGGCCAAAAACTATCTTTGATTGACGCAGGTGAAGCTAACCGGTAAATTGATACCCGGCTTTAATATACGTCCGGCAAATATTTACGCCTACTTAACCGGGGCCGCTGATGTCCGTAGTGCTTAAAAAACTTACCTTTATTGCGGTGTCTATCTTCTGCTCGCTGCCCGCTGTGCTGCCGGCCTGCGAAGTCCCCGTGTTTCGATATGCCCTGGAACGCTGGCCCGCCGCCCCCTATATTCTTACCGCGTTCACGGGCGGCAGTCTTTCGTCACACGAGACTCAGGCGGCGGAACGCTGCCGGGAACTATTTTCAACGCAGGAACTTACCGCTAATCTCAGCTTTCAGGCAGACAGCTCCGAAACAGACGGAGCAAACCGGCTTACTATCTCCTATCAAAGAACACGGGACCACCTGGCGCGTATCTGGTGGGGACCGCTGACTGAGCTGAATGTCAGCCGTGTGGCCCAATCTCCGGCCAGAGAGGAGATCGCCGGCAGGCTGCTCGATGGCGAGGCGGTGGTCTGGGTTCTGCTTGAGTGCGGCGATACGGAACGTGACCGGAATGCTGCAATACTTCTGGAGCAGGAATTGGCCACACTGCAAAAAACACTCACCCTGCCGGAGGCGGTTAGCGCCGATCAGTTGCGCGACCTGCCGGAGCTTAAAATCAACTTTTCGCTGATAAAAGTCTCCCGTGATGATCCGGAGGAGCAGGTGCTGGTGCGGATGCTGACCAGCACGGAAGCCGGCCTGGATGACTACTCCGGCCAACCGATGGCGTTTCCGGTATTCGGGCGCGGACGGGTGCTCCACGCGCTGGTGGGACAGGGAATCAACGCTCAGAACATCTACGAGGCATCCGCGTTCCTCACCGGGCCCTGCGCCTGCGAAATCAAGGACCTCACTCCGGGGATGGACCTGCTGATCTCAGCAAACTGGCAAAGCGCGCTGGAGCATAGCTGGGTCAACGCGGTCGATCCCCTGCCCCTCTCCGGCCTGGGCGCTATTGCCGGGCGGGATGCCAGCAGCACTGACTCCAGGCGCGGCATATCGGTTCCGCTACTGGCCATGCTGGCCGCTGTGGCTGCCGTGCTGGCGGTGGTGGTGGTGGTCAGCATCAGGATTGTCCGCTCCGGGAAGGCCAAATGAACATCTGGCATCTGGTGACCCGCGAAATAAAATATCAGAAATTGAACTTCCTGCTGGGGCTGCTCTCGGTAGCCGCCGCCACGGCTCTGCTGGTGGCCGTGATCACCATGCTGCACTCCCACGACATTCGCACCGACCAGATAATGGCGCAAAAAGAAGCCCGCACAGAGCAGGAAATGGCCAGGTTGCAGGACGATTACCGCGTGATTATGAAAAAACTGGGGTTCAACCTGCTGGTTCTGCCCGCGGCCCAGGACCTTAAGCAATACTATGCCACCGGCTACATTGACAAGTTTATGCCCGAGGACTACGTGCATAAGCTGGCCGGGGCCGGGCTGATGACTATCCGCCATCTGCTGCCCAGCGTGGAGCGCAAAATAAACTGGAGCGAGCAGGACGGGATGGAAGTGGTTCTGGTGGGCACCAGGGGTGAGGTACCCCTGACAGACAGCGCACCCAAGGAGCCGATGCAGGTCGCTGTGGCCCAGGGCGAAGTGGTGCTGGGCTACGAGCTGGCCCGCAGCCTTGAACTGCATGAAAAAGACGACATACTGCTGCTGGGTGAGCAGTTCACTATAGCTGAAATACACGATGAACGTGGCACACGCGACGACATCACGCTTTGGATAGACCTGGCCACGGCCCAGCGGATGCTCGGTCTCGAGGGGCGGGTCAATGCTATCCTGGCGCTCAAATGCCTCTGCGCGGGCAACGAGCTGGCCCAGATCCGCCGCGATGTGGCCGCCGTCCTGCCGGGCACCCAGGTGATCGAGGTGGACTCAAAAGTAATCACCAGGGCCGAGGCGCGTGAACGGGCCGGTGTGGCGGCCAAAACAGCGCTGGATGCCGAACGGGAAAACCGGGCGGTGGTCCGGGCCGAGCTTGAAAAATTTGCCTCCTGGATAGCCCCGGTGGTAATCCTGGGAGTTACGCTCTGGATCGGCCTGCTCACCTGGGGCAACGTCCGTCAGCGAAGGCGTGAGATTGCCGTGCTGCGGGCTATCGGGATTTCCGCCGGTCAGGTGATGAAAATATTCCTGTCCAAGGCGCTGATACTGGGCCTGGGCGGAGCTGCCACCGGTTATTTTATCGGGCTGGCCGCCGGTACTTTCTCCGGTGAGCTTACAGCCGGACTGCCTAGCGCCGGTACGCTGTTCAGCTTCCCGATGCTGCTGGGTGTGCTGCTTGTGGCTACCGTGCTATGCGTACTGGCCAGCTGGATTCCCGCGCTGCTGGCAAGCAGCCAGGACCCGGCAGAAGTTCTCAGGGAGGAATAAAAACAGCCATGCTCCGTTTATCCGAGGTCAGCAAACACTACCAAAAAAACGGCGCTACGATCAAGGCCCTCGATGACGCCTCCCTGTGCGTGGAACCCGGCGAGTTCGTGGTTGTGCGCGGACCCAGCGGCAGCGGTAAAACAACCCTGCTGCTGCTGGCCGGAGCGCTGCTGCCTCCCGGTAGTGGAGAGGTGCTTTTCGACAGTACGGATATCTATACCCTGAGCCACGACCAGCGCGCAAACCTGCGGGCAACAAGCATCGGTTTTGTCTTCCAGCAGTTCAACCTGATCCCCTATCTAAGTGTGCTGGATAATGTGCTGGCCCCATCGCTGGCCATGCCCGGCGCGGATGTGGCGGAGCGGGCGGCAAGCCTGCTGGAGAGGTTCAACCTCAGCGAACGAGCCAGTCACTATCCGGCCGAACTGAGCACCGGAGAACGTCAGCGGGTGGGCCTGGCGCGGGCGCTTGTGGGCAGGCCCCGTCTGCTGCTGGCCGATGAGCCGACCGGCAACCTGGACGATGAAAACGCAAAAGTGGTCCTTAACAGCCTGGCCGATTTTGCAGGCAAGGGCGGAGCGGTGCTGATGGTTACCCACAGCCGTGATGCAGCTACTTTCGGACACAGAGCAATCAATCTCAGGCAGGGAAAAATTGTAGCATAACCAGTTGAAAAGGGCTAACGCATGTTAAAAAGAATTTTTATCGTTCTTGCTTTTTCAGTTCATCTGGTAGTGCTGATGTCAGCGGCTGAACTTAACGGGGCCGACTGGCCCATGTGGCGCGCGGGAGCGGGCCGGGCCGCTGTGAGCGCGGAGGAACTTCCCGCCAGCCTGGCTCCGGCCTGGATTCGTCATTACACGGAGCGAAAAACCGTCTGGGATGATCCGCTCAACCGCGACCTGATGCCCTACGACCGCGTGTTCGAGCCCGTGGTGGGCGACGGCAGGATGTACATTGGGTTCAACGACAGCGACAAGCTGGTGGCGCTCGATGCCGATACGGGCGAGGAACTTTGGCGCTCCTATGCCGGTGGGCCGCTGCGTCTGCCGCCGGTCTACTGGAACGGGTCGGTCTTTTTTGTGAGCGATGACGGTTACATGCGCTGCCTGGACGCCGCCAGCGGAAACATGCGCTGGAAATTCCGCGGCGGCCCCTCGGACAGGATGATTCTCGGAAACGAGCGGCTGATTTCCAGCTGGCCGGCCCGTGGCGGCCCGGTGATTGTGGACGGCACTGTATATTTCTCCGCCAGTATCTGGCCGTTCATGGGAACATTCATCTATGCGCTCGATGCCGCCAGCGGCGAAATGCTCTGGGAGAACAACCATACCGGCAGCCAGTTCATGCTTCAACCTCATAACTCCCCGGCGTTCGCGGGTATCGCGCCACAGGGCGCTTTCGTGGCCACTGGCGATGAGCTGCTTGTTCCGGGCGGACGCAGTGTTCCGGGCTGTTTCGAGCTCGATGACGGCAGCCAGCGTTACTATCACCTTGCGGCCAACGGCAAAACAGGCGGTTCTTTTGCCTGCGCGGCCGGTGATGTGTTTTTTAACCATCATCGGGATCAGGTCTGCTCGATGTACGACCTGGCCACCGGAGTGTCGCTGGTCCGCCGGATAGGCATGCACCCGGTCCTGAGCGACAGCCAGTTTTTCATGGGCGGAGAAACAGTCCGCGCCTATGACGCCACCGTGCTGCAAAGCAAGGCACGCTGGTTCCTGGACGGCGGTTTTTTCGCAAAATGGCTGAACGGGATCGATACCAGAAAAGTCTGGCCCTCCTTTTTACGGGAGATGCTCGAGAACTATAAAAAACGCAAGTCCGAAGCCTGGCGGGAGGCCTTGCTCTGGGAGCTGGAGGCCGACGCTACAAGCGACCTGATCCGCGCCGGTGGCAGCCTGTATGCCGCTGGCAGCGAAGGGATAACGGCTATCAGCCTCGACGGTGGTGACCCGTCGGTTAGCTGGCATCTTGCGGTGGATGGCGGCGTGGAACGGCTGCTGGCGGCTGATGGCAAGCTGTTCGGTGTTACGCTGGACGGCAGGATATTGGCGTTCTCCGCGGCTGGCGGGAACGATATTATTGAGCATTACGCCGCTAGCGGTGACTGGAAAATTCCCGCGCAAATCGCCCGCAAGGCGCAGAAGATTCTAAGCACCACCGAAATAACCGAGGGCTACGCGGTGGTGAGCGGGCCCGTGGAGCCGGAGTTGGTAAAAAGCCTGGCAGACAACAGCAGTCTGCATATCGTGCTGCTCGAGAGCGACTCCCTGCGCGTGGAAACTGCCCGCCGCCTGTTCGATAAGGCCGGGATTTACGGTAGCCGGGTGGCGGTGCTTAACCGCGGCTCCAGTGATTTCTCCCTGCCGCCCTACGCGGCATCGCTGATTGTGGCCGATGGGCAGGCCCTTGAGTCATCCGCCACCGCAGCTCTGCTGAACACGCTGCGGCCCTACGGGGGCAAGGCCTGGATCGAGAACCCGCCTTCAGCAACCGAGGCGGTGGAGAAGGCGTCAAGCCTGGCGGGCGTAAGCTTGAGCGCCCTCAGCAGCGGCGGCTCGCTGATCCTCACCCGTGAGGGTTCCCTGCCGGGCGCGGCCTCGTGGACCCACCAGTATGGCAACCCGGCCAACACTGTCAAGTCCGACGACAGCCTGGTGAAACTTCCGCTGGGCCTGCTGTGGTTCGGCGGCAACTCCAACCAGGATGTGCTCCCCCGTCACGGCCACGGACCACCGGAGCAGGTGGTCGGCGGACGGCTCTTTATCGAGGGGATGGACTGTATCAGCGCCAGGGATGTCTACACCGGCCGGGTGCTCTGGAAGACGGATATCGATCTCGGCAATTACGGCGTTTATTACGACGAGACCTACAAGGACACGCCCACCAGCACCCAGTACAACCAGGTCCACCTGCCCGGCGCCAATATCAGGGGTACGAACTATGTGGCCACAGCCGACCGGGTTTACGTGGTGGAGGGCAATGGCTGCCTGGTGCTGGACGCCGCCAGTGGCGAGAGGCTGGATAAGTTCGAGCTGCCTGCCGATAATGGGGAATCAGATGACCAGTGGGGTTATATCGCGGTGGTTGACGATTACCTGATCGCCGGTGGCGGTTTTGTGCCGATGATGAAAAAAATCCCAGCCGACAGCGAACATAATCGCGAGCTGGCCCAGATGAGTGAAAGAGATCGTACGCGAAGAAAATCGTTCTATGATTTCGACAAATCGGCCAGCCTGAGGCTGATCGTGATGGACCGTTTCAGCGGAGAGCAACTCTGGACCAGGAAGGCCGAACACGGTTTCCTTCACAACGCAATAGTAGCCGGCGGCGGCAGGCTGTACTGCCTGGACAAACTGCCGCCCTATGTGGAATCCCAGCTCCAGCGCCGGGGAGAAAATCCTCCGGAAACCTACAGCCTGCTGGCGATGAATATCCAAAACGGTGAAACAGTCTGGGGGTACATGGACGGCGCGTTCGGCAGTTGGCTGGGCCTGTCCATGGAACACGGAGTGCTGCTGCAGAGCACCAGGCCCTCCTCCGACATGGTCCGTGGCGAAACCGGCAAGCGGATGGCGGTTTATAAAACCGTCACCGGCACCGTACTCTGGGACAAGGAAATGAAGTACCGGACCATGCCTATCATTCACGGCGAGCGGATTATCACCACCGGGGCGATGTTCAGCCTGCTGAACGGGGAACCGCTTCAGCAGTACCACCCGCTAACGGGCGAACAGGTTCCTGTAAGCTGGAAACGCAACTATGGCTGCAACTACCCGATAGCCAGCGAGCACCTGCTCACTTTCCGCTCCGCGGCGGCCGGTTATTACGATCTTGACTCCTACGGAGGCACGGGAAATATCGGCGGGTTCAAATCGAGTTGCACCTCGAACCTGGTGGCTGCCGATGGTGTGCTGAACGCTCCGGACTACACCAGGACCTGCGCCTGCAGTTACCAGAACCAGACCTCGCTTGCGATGGTGAACGACCCGGATGTTGAATACTGGACTTTCAACGATATCGAGCGGGGCAGCGGCCCGATCCTTAACCTGGGGCTCAATTTTGGCGCACCGGGCGACAGGATGGACCAGGACGGCGTACTCTGGCTGGACTATCCCAGCCGCGGAGGACCATCGCCAGAGATACCGGTAACAGTATCCGGAGAAAACGTGCGCTGGTTCTGCTCGCACAGCTCGGACGTAACCGGTGAGGGTCCCCGCTGGGTGGGAGCATCGGGCGTGAAAGGCGCAAGCGAGATAACCATCCAACTGTGTGAGGAGCCTGCTGGTGAACGGCCCTACAGCCTGAACATTGTGCTCTCCAGCGGCGGAGACTCCGCTGGCGGAGCCAGTTTCGATATATACGTTCAAGGCGAGAAAATTCTGGAGAAAGTTGTTGTGCCTCCTTCGGACCAGAGCGTTAAGACCAGGATGCTGGTAACGAAAATAGAGCGAGTGATGGCCGGCAGCGAGTTGGTGCTGAAGATAGTGCCCAGCGAGGGAAGTGATCCCGCTGGCGCCGCGCTTTGTGGGCTGAAAATAGCCGCGCTTTAATGATGAAGAGTTAATTTCAATATTCCCGTGTTACGCAAACAAAAGACCCGGCGATTGACGCCGGGTCTTTTGTTTGCGTTGGGTTTGTTGCCCTGAACCAGCCGTGCGCTTTCGCTCAATAATGCAACAATCTTTCAAATTCTAAGCAGTTTCAATTGGCCTGGCTAAAAATAATCTATTGATTTTCAGGACTTTACTGATCTTTATCCAACTGGCACATTCTCTGCTCAACTAATTATCGTAATCTTTGCAATCCACAGTCATTAAACATTTTCATTCAAGAATCAGCCAAACAGAAGGAAGCGGCCAGAGCCGCCGCTCGCTGACAATGGTTGCGGCGATTTCCAGTGACCGGTCGCTTTGGTATCCCGCGGAGGACCTCGGTTGCCCTCCAGTTATTTGAGTAAGATTTCAACGCTACAGTTTAATCAGAGGTAATCATGCTTGCCACGGGACAAAAATTACAAAAGGTGAATCTGGAAGATGTAACAGATAATCTTCTGTCCGCCATTATCGTGCTCAACCGCGATCTGGTTATTGTGCTGGCAAACAAAATGGCGGTTTTTTTTGCCGATAAACCCTTGGAAGGCCTACTCGGACTTCAAACTGGCGATGCATACAACTGCGCTAATGCTCTCGGCTCCATCGGCGGTTGCGGGAGCGGAGCGAAATGCAAAGACTGCAGGATCAGCAATTTGATCCTGGAAACGTTCAATGACAGGAGCAAAAAGACGTTCAGAGAAGCAAGCCTGGATCTGAGGAAAATCGGCAGGAGATATCTTCGCATAAGCACTACCTATCTTGCGAAACAGGACCTTGTGCTGATGGCGATGGAAGACATTACGGACTTGAAAATTTCGGAAGCCGAAAATCTGGAAAAAAATAAGCTGATTGCTGCAATCAATACCGCCGGAGCAGTATGCCACGAGATGAATCAACCACTGCAGGTAATCTCGGCCCATCTTGAGATGTTCAAGTTGAAAAAAAGCAAAAATATCCCCTGCGACGAATCCCATTATGAAACGATACGGCAACAAGTAGAAAAACTAGCTCACATTACCAGAAAATTACAGAATATCAAAAGATTCGCTTCGATGAGCTACATCGAGGGAACGGACATCATGGACCTGGATAAATCCTCTGCTTTCTGAAACTATCCACTAAGACAGCCCTCCTGTCGAACGGCTCTTGCGAGCCGTTTTCGTTCACACTCAACCGCCCATTTTTCAACTCCCGCAGTGCTGGATCACAGCTTTCAACGAAAATATATCTATCCAAAAGTTATCGGGATAACTGCCCGGCCCTGGTTAATATCCGGCGAAAACCGCTCCATTGTTTCCCCGCGCCAGTTGTGCCGCCACGCCCAGGATTTGGCTTCGCCAGCCTGAACGTAGTCTAAAGGCAGGTCCTCGCCCCCACCACCGTGCGCTTTCGCATCACCAGGATGCCGGTCCGCACGGTTTTATATTATACCCGACAAATTCAGTGCGGTTTTGCAATGGCGTAAACGATTGATTATCATTGCTTTACAGATTTTCATTCAATTGGCATCAACTGTGCGTAATCTGCAATATTGCATCTAGACTTTTTTGTCCTGTTTTGACTCGTTTTAGATAAACCATGGTTTTTAATCTGGCTTTTGAGGTGTACTCATGCGGAACGAGACCATGAGCGCAGCCGAAGATTGAGAATGCGGACAAATATCTCACGCTCAGGCTGCCAGCGGTGGAAGAGAACTACACCTCACAAACTCTTGAAATTTAAGGAATAAACCGCGGAGTAGCGCGAAAATTCGCTTCTACTAAACGCACAGCCGGGAGGGATCGTGCTATGAATAGATTTAAGCTGTTGCAGTACTTGGTAACCTTGGAACAATGGCAGCATACCAGCATCACAGGAGGTAGAAAATGACCGGAATTATAAAGAATCTTCCGATGAAATTCAAGATCATCCTTATCGCGCTGTTTCCGTTCGGCGGGTTCCTGCTGATCTCGATGCAAAATCTGAACGATAATTACCGGGATCTCGATTCGTATAAGCAAATTTCTCAGTTGTCCATCCTCTCCGGCAATCTCAGCGTGATGGTCCACGAACTGCAGAAAGAGCGTGGCCTTTCCGCTGGTTTCCTTGGCAGCAAGGGCGCCAAATTTGGTTCCAAACTGGATAGCCAGCGTAAAATGACGGATAATAAACACCAGATTCTCAAGAGCTATCTGGAAGGATTCAACATAGACGCCTTTGGCAAGGAACTGGATCAAAAGCTCAGCAAGGCTCAATCCAATCTGGCCGGGCTACCGAACAGCCGCCAGGGGATTTCCTCCCAGCGGCTCTCGGGTGATGACGCAGTTTCTTATTACTCATCGACCAACGCCAGCTTACTGGATATTATCGGACTGATGGCGAAACTGAGTGACAACGCGGAGATCAATAACCGCATCATTGCCTATTCCAATTTTCTCCTGGCCAAGGAGCGGACGGGGATGGAACGGGCGGTTATGAACGTGGTTTTTTCAGCAGGCAGTTTCACGGCCGCGCAGTACAAGAAGTTTATCATGCTGGTATCCGAGCAGCCGACATACCTCTCTATTTTCCACTCGATGGCCACTAAGGAAGAAATAGAGCTGTATAAAAACACGGTTAGAGGCAGTGCGGTGGATGAGGTGGAACGCATGCGCAAAGTAGCATTTGACATTGGCCTTGACACTTCCCGCTCTCTCGACGTGAAAGCTGAGGACTGGTTCACGGAAATAACCAAAAAAATCGACCTGCTCAAAGAGGTCGATGACGGGCTGTCCCAAGGTATACAGGAACAGGCTAACCAGTTGATGGGCCTCATGAAAGCGAAGATGACCCGCTCGGTGACGCTTTTCTTCCTGATCCTTGGTGCGTGCTTATTAATAACGGTGATTTCAATCCGGATCATCCTGGCCGGGATCAGACAAACCACCGCAGCGGCTCAGGCCCTGGCCAAGGGAGACCTGGAACAGAAAATTGAAATCGATCAGAGGGATGAGGTGGGCCAGTTGGCGGATGCTTTCCGTGAGATGATCGAAGCGCTGAAAGCTAAGGCGCAGGCCGCTACGCAGATCGCAGCCGGAAATCTCGGAGTACAGGTAGAGGTGGCCGGCGACGCTGATGTGCTGGGCAAGGCGATGGTGGAGATGATCAGCAGCCTGCAAAACATGAACACCGAAGTTCAGGATCTGACCAGAGCAGCCCTGGAGGGTCAGCTTGACACAAGGGCTGATGCCGGGGCCCATAACGGCGATTTCGGGAAAATCGTCAGTGGGATCAACGAATTGCTCGAAGCCGTAGTGACCCCGATCCAGGCGGGCGCGAGCGTACTCCTGGCAGCCGCCAACAAGGACCTTACCCAGCGGGTCGAGGGCAACTTCAAGGGCCAGCTCGCTGATCTCAAGGTCAATATCAATGCAACTGTTAACGCCCTGGACAATGCAATGCTGCAGGTAGGCAATGCCGTGGAGCAGGTAAGCTCCGCCAGCGGTCAGATATCCAGCGGCAGCCAGAGTCTGGCCCAGGGTGCCAACGAGCAGGCCAGTTCCCTGGAGGAAATCTCGGCCAGTCTGGAAGAGATAGCCTCGATGACCAAACAGAACGCGGACAACTCCAACCAGGCCAAGACTCTCTCCGGCTCCGCCCGTGAGTCGGCCGACAAGGGCACACGCTCGATGGAGAACATGACCGATGCGATCAACCGCATCAAGACGTCCAGCGATGAGACCGCAAAGATCGTCAAGACTATCGACGAGATAGCATTCCAGACCAACCTGCTGGCCCTCAACGCAGCGGTGGAGGCCGCCAGGGCCGGCGAGGCCGGCAAGGGATTCGCAGTTGTGGCCGAGGAAGTGCGCAACCTGGCCCAGCGAAGCGCCGAGGCGGCCAAGGACACCACCGTGATGATCGAAGAAGCGGTCAAAAACGCCGAGGACGGGGTCTCGATCACCGATGAAGTGGCTGCCGTGCTGAACGAAATCGTCGACAGCTCGGGTAAAGTCAACGACCTGGTTGCCGAGATATCCGCCGCGGCAGGCGAACAGTCACAGGGTATCGATCAGGTCAACTCCGCTATTTCGCAGATGGATCAGGTTACCCAGCAGAACGCCTCCAACAGCGAGGAATCCGCCAGCGCCGCCGAGGAACTGAACAGCCAGGCCGTGGAACTGCAAAGATTGGTCAACTCGTTCAAGCTTTCCGAAGGAGCCGGTCCGGCCCCTCGCGTAGCTGCAACCAACCGGCTGGAAAACTCTAAGCTTTCAACTACGGCAGCCGGTGACCATACATTTCACAACAGTAGCCGGCTGGCTACCGTAAAACAGACGTCCACCGCCAGCAAAGGCAACGGCGGTAAGCATCTCAATGCTGTCGAGGAGCTGATTCCACTTGATGACGATGATTACGGTGACTTCTAACATCAGCAGTTGCTAATCCGGCGGGGGGCATTTTGCCTCCCGCCTTTTTTTTGTCCGGCATCAAAGAAATATCTTTCTCTTCCGCCGGGTTTTACCTATTTATTGATAACCAGCCGGATAATCCTTGCAAACAAATTGTGACTTATTTTACCTCGGAGAGCTCCATGAAAACATCGGACTGTACGCCTTCGCTCAACCGCCGCCGTTTTCTGGCCACCGCTGCCACCGCCGCCGGGGCCGCCCTGGCCACTGCCGGCAGCTCTTCAGCCCGGCCCTCGCCGTCAACCGGCCGTCAGCGTAACGTGCTGCTGATCATCTCCGACGACCACGGACAAGCTGACTCAGGCTGCTACGGCCATCCGGTGCTCAAAACTCCCAATCTCGACAAACTGGCGGGCAACGGCGTCCGCTTCACCAAAGCGTTCACCACTGTCGCCTCCTGCAGCGCCAGCCGCTCGGTGATCTTCACAGGCCTGTTTAACCACACCAACGGCCAGTTCGGTCATCAGCACATGCCCGCCGACCTGGACACTCACGATTATGTGCGCGGTGTGGCCTCCCTGTTGGCTGAGGCCGGTTACCGCACGGGTCTGGTCGGAAAATACCATGTGGGTCCCGACGAGGTCTACGGGTTCGACGAGTTGATCAGCGCCGAGGTGGGCTACCAGGACGTAAAAGCGCTGGCCGGCAACCGCGATGTCTGGAACATGGCCCGCCAGGCCGGGCAGTTCTTCTCCCGCGGCAAGGAGCAGCCGTTCTTCCTGACCGTGGCCTACTCCGACCCCCACCGTGACTGGAAAGCCAGCAACTCGATAGACTTTCCCCATGTGGACGAAGTAGTTTACAGCCCCGATGACGTTGTAGTGCCGCCGTTCCTGCCCAACAGCCCCGAGTGCCGCGCCGAGATGGCCCAGTATTACCAGAGCGTGAGCAGGCTGGACAAGGGAGTGGGCTTCCTGATGGACGAGTTGGAAAAAAGCGGCCTGGCCGAAGATACACTGGTGATCTATATCTCCGACAACGGAATTGCCATGCCGGGAGCCAAGACCACGATCTACGATCCGGGGGTACTGATGCCGATGCTCCTTAGTTGTCCGGAGCTTGGCCTTACCGGCGGCACAACCTGCGATGCGATGATCAGTTTTACCGATCTGGTGCCGTCAATCCTGGACTGGGCAGGGGCCGAGGGCCCGGGTTACGAGCTTCCCGGCCGCAGCTTTCTGCCAATCGCCGGGCAGGAGAATCCCGCAGGCTGGGACCAGGTGTTCTGCAGCCACACATTCCACGAAATCCAGATGTACTACCCCATGCGCTCGATCCGCACACGAAAGTACAAGTACATCCTCAACCTGGCCCATAAACTCGACTACCCGTTCGCCACCGACCTGTTCGCATCGGAAACCTGGCAGGCGATCCTGACCCGTCAGGAACCGATGCTGGGTACTCGCACCGTGGACGCCTACATCCATCGCCAGCGCGAGGAGCTGTACGACCTGGAGAGCGACCCCGGCGAGGTGGTCAACCTGGCGGACAGCCCGGCCCAGCGAGCGGTTCTCGACAACCTTCGCGCCCGGCTGAAAGCCTGGCAGGAGGACACCAAAGATCCCTGGCTGATGAAATATAAGTATGAGTAGTGGCCGCAAGGTGTTGGTCTATCAGGGCGGGGGCGGAAAGACGGTTGAGGGATCCCCGCCCGTAACGGCCTGCCTGGAGCCAGGCGGGACAAAACCGACAGGGCTGAACCGCGTTCAGCTGTCGATCACTTCTCTTACTTTAAGAGACAGGCTGGCGACCGTAAACGGTTTCGGGATGAAATGACCCTTCACAACCGACGGCCCGTCGCTATCAACCTTGCCGTCGACGTAACCGGACATCAGCAGCACCTTCATTTCGGGCCGCCGGCCCGAAATGCGGGCGGCAACTTCCATCCCGTTTATGCCCGGCATCACCACGTCTGTGATAAGAAGATCAATTTTGCCCTTGTAATCCATTGCCGTTTTCTCGGCTTTCGTGCTCTCTGCCACCTCGATCACTTTGTATCCCTTGCTTTGCAGGATATCGCTCACCACGCTACGCACCACGTCTTCGTCCTCAACCACCATGATCGTTTCTCCACCGCCCCCGGTCCGCTTTTTCGTTGTCTGGACAACAACCGGTGCCGCTTTTCCGGCCTCGGCGGGGAAGTAGATCTTGAATACGGTCCCCTCTCCCAGCGAGCTTTCCATCTTGATCGTTCCTCCGTGCTGCTTTACTATGCCGTGGACCGTTGATAACCCAAGGCCTGTTCCCTTGCCGACCTCCTTGGTCGTGAAGAACGGATCGAACACTTTCGATGTCAGTTCCGCGGGGATGCCCTCACCATTATCGCTTACTTTCAGCATTACCCAGTGCCGGGTCTCCTCGGCCCGGTCGAGCTTGTAATCCGGTGGAGCGCTTACGTTTGCTGTCTCGATACTGATAAATCCATCTTCATTGATCGCATCTCTTGAATTAACCAACAGATTCATGATTATCTGTTCCACCTGCGACTTGTCCGCCCTGATCGTATCCAGGTCGGCGTCAAGTAAAGTCTCCAACCTGATATGCTCACCGATCAGGCGGCGCAGCATGTTCTTCATTGAACGTACTATTTTGCTCAGGTTCAGTATTTCGAATTCCAGCACCTGCTTGCGGCTGAAAGCGAGCAACTGGCGTGTCAGCATGGCTGCGCTGTCTGACGCGTTGATTATTTCCTGTATCTTTTCACTGAGCGGACCGTCCTCGTCGTGCTCCAGCCGGCACAGCTCGGCATACCCCGTAATCACGCTCAACAGGTTATTGAAATCGTGGGCCACACCTCCGGCCAGCCTGCCCACGGCCTCCATTTTCTGGCTCTGTATCAACTGGGATTCCAGCTCCACTTCCAGGGTTACATCGCGTGCGAATTTCACATAGTGCTCTATCTCTCCCCCATCGCCACGCACCGGTGAAATAACCGCATCCTCCTCAAAGCGCCCTCCCGCCTTGGTCTTGTTGACCAACCTGCCGTGCCACTGCTCGCCGGCACTGAGGCGGTCCCACATCTGAGAGTAATAATCACAGTCCTGGACACCGCTTTTGAGAATTCGTGGATTCTGTCCCAGCACTTCCTCACTTTTATAGCCGCTTCTTTTCTCGAAAGCTGGATTAACAAACTGGATATTGGCATCGGCATCGGTAATCATCAGTGCCTCCGCCGCCTGTTCGATAGCCGTGAACAGCAGGGCGAGTTGGCTTTCCGCGCTCTTGCGATCGGTGATATCATAGATTATCGAATTGAGCATCTTATGCCCGGCCACGTCCGCGGGCAGGAAAAAAATTTCCACATCCCTTACGCTGCCGCTTGCCAGGCGATGGCGGGCCTGATGGAAATTCTTCACGGACCGTACGGATTCGTCCAGCATCCTGCTAATTTCATCGTCCTGACTTGTGCAGATCTGCTGGAGTTTCATCCCGGTCATCTGTTTCTCATCGTATCCATAGAAACTGCAAGCCGCCGGGTTCACTTCCATTATCGCACACTCCGATGGATCGATCAGCAGCATCGGCAGATATGTGTTCTCGAACAGGTCACGATAGCGCTGCTCACTCTCACGCAGGGCTGTTTCCGCACGGCGCTGGTCCTCGATATCCCGCCCAACCGACTGCAATTCCACCAGTTCATTGTCTTCGTTGAAAAAACCGCGGTCGATCCAGCATACCCAGCGCAATCTGCCGTCCGCCGCCGTAATCTGAAGCTCACGTGCGTTAACGGGATGCTCGGGAGTAAGACCTGCAATACCGCTGATCAGTTGTTGCCTGGCGTCTGCTGTTAGTTTAGCAAAAAATGTAGTCCCCTCAATCTGTCCCCTGAGTTCCCCCGACATGTGGCAGTACGCATCATTGACATAAGTCCGGGTACCATCCGGTAACCAGCGCACGATAAACTCCGTCAGGTCTTCCAGAACCCGGCGATAACGGTGTTCGTTATCGCTCAATCTCTTCTTTGCCAGCTCGAAATAAAGCAGGATCAAACCTATCGCCACGGTTACCTGCAACACTGTTCCCAGCAGATATCCCCATGGGGTAAACCATTCAGCGGAACGAAGCAACGGATAGTTCAACTTATGCAGGCCCCACACCACAAATGCCCAACCGGTTATTTTGTGTCCCAACCCCTGAACCTCGCGGTATCCCAGCAAAGCTCTTCCGGTCCAGATGTATATTCCGCCCACAAATGCGAACAGCGGAACAGTTCGCCAGAAAAAAGCGAGTTCAAACCATAGCGCGGCCACTGTCCAGGTACAACACAACAGGCTGCCGTAAAGCCAGGCAGTAGGCATCTTTCTGCCTGAAAAAATGAATGTACCCCATAGCAGCAGGATTCCGCTGGCCACCACCGCCACCTGGTTGGCAAACCATAACCAGTCCGAGTAACCGTAGCGGATGATCAGCAACTGAAACATAAAGCGAATGCTGTAGACAGCCCATGCGCCGGTCCAGACCGCCAGGTGGGGCAGGCGTTCCTGCGTATAGAGATAGAAAAACACCAGCACCAGTACATTAGAAATGGTAAATGTTGTGATAACCTCGGGCATCAACCAGGACATCTAATTCTCCTTGCTCCCGGGTGGAAATAATTTGGAAAAAATCCGCCCCGGGAATTGTTACCTATTGTCAGCATAGCTTTTCATATTTTTACAACGGTTTTCTGATTTTACCACGATTTCCTGATATTGCAAGTTTTGCTTACTCTTTTTTGGTAACAATATTGACAAAATGAAATCACAATGCTATATATGCATATATGCGCAGATAACCATATTAGGTGGGGAGGGAGGGAACGGCATTGGATAAACACAGCAAAATATTCAAATCCCTGGGTGATTCCACGCGGCTTCGGCTGGCAGTGATGCTTGCCTGCGCCGGAGAGCGCTGCGTGTGCCACCTGGCCGACGGCCTTAGTGAGCCGGACTACAAGGCCAGCCGCCACCTGGGCGTGATGCGCTCCGCGGGGTTGGTCAAAACTCGCCGCGAGGGGACCTGGATGCACTACCGGCTGGACGAGCAAGATCCCCTGGTAGCCAAACTGGCCGATTTGCTGCGCTCGATGGCCGATAACGATCCGGATTTTGCCCGGGACCGGCAGAGATTGACAACGGCCTGCTGCGCGGTTGTGCCGCAAGTAGAACGGAAAGAAGCAGCTTTGCCCAAAGTACTGTTTCTCTGCACGGGCAACTCCTGCCGCAGCCAGATGGCCGAGGGCTGGGCGCACAGCCTTCGCACCGCGGAATTCGAGGCATACTCCGCCGGTGTGGAACGTCACGGACTGAACCAGTTGGCTGTTAAGGCGATGGCGGAAGCGGGAGTGGATATTTCGCCGTATACAAGTAAAACTGTTGGTGAGCTGGAGGGTATTCAGTTTGACCTGGTGGTTACTGTCTGCGACAATGCCCGCGAAAGCTGCCCCATATTTCCGGGCGGAACGAAAACAATACACAGGAGTTTCCAAGACCCTCCGCGGCTGGCCCTGGGCGCAACCACCGAGGAAGAAGCATTGATCCATTTCAGAGTTGTGCGGGATCGGATAAGAGATTTTGTCCGGGACCTGCAAGTTACGAAAGGGAAGGGATGAGGAAGTGCGCAATAACATCTCAGCTGAAAGGAGCTGATCATGGCAAACGATAAAAGCCATGCAACGGAAAGCAACGTGAGAGAAACCGTGCGAGAGGCCTACGGGCGGATCGCCGAGGAACAACAGGGCGACAGCGGCTGCGGCTGCGGTCCGACCAACTCCTGCTGCGGAGGAGACAGCTCCGGCCAGGTGGCCAAAAGCGTGGGCTACAGCGATGTCGAGCTGGCAACCCTGCCCCCTGGGGCCGAGATGGGCCTGTCCTGCGGCAACCCCACGGCAATCGCTGAGCTAAAACCGGGCGAAACGGTGCTGGACCTGGGCAGCGGTGGGGGGCTGGATGTGTTCCTGGCGGCACAGAAAGTGGGTCCCACGGGCAGGGCGATCGGTGTGGACATGACCCCGGCGATGGTGGAAAAAGCGCGGCGCAACCAGCTTGAGTTCAGCGGGCGCACCGGGCTGGACAACGTGGACTTCCGTCTGGGCGAGATCGAGCACGTGCCGGTGGAGAGCGGCACGGTGGATGTTGTCCTGAGCAACTGCGTAATCAACCTCAGTCCCGATAAGCAACAGGTGTGGAACGAGGTGGCCCGTGTGCTTCGGCCCGGCGGACGGGTGGCTGTCAGCGATATTGCCCTGCTGCGTCCCTTGCCGGAATCGATACTTGAATCAGTGGCAGCGCTCATTGGCTGCGTGGCCGGGGCAGTGCTGGTGGAAGAGACCCGCGAGATGCTTCAACAGGCCGGGTTCAGCCGGATTGACCTCAAGGGTGATCCCTCGTACGCCAAAAGCGCCACCAGCTTCGATGACCCGATGTACCAGAAAATTATCGAAGACCTGCCTGAGGGCGTGGCCCTGGGTGAACTGATCACCTCGCTGTATGTAGGCGCGGTAAAGCTTTGAACCAAAAGGAAACTTAGTGAACTCTGAAACAGGAGCTGTAAAAGACCCTCGCGGCCTGAGTGTGTTCGAGCGTTACCTCACTCTCTGGGTAGCGCTCTCCATAGCGGCGGGCATTGCACTCGGTAAAATAACCCCGGGCATGGCCGCGGCGCTGGACAGCATGGCGCTGGAAGTGAACGGTGCGCCCGTGGTCAGTATCCCCATTGCGGTCTGCCTGTTCCTGATGATGTACCCGATCATGGTCAAGATTGATTTCGCCGCGGTGGTCAGCGCTGGGCGTAATGCCGGTCCGGTGGGGCTTACATTGTTTATCAACTGGGCGGTCAAACCGTTTACGATGTACGCTATCAGCGTATTCTTCCTGGGAAATCTCTTTTTAGGGTTTATCGGACCGGAGCAGACCGACCTGGTAAAAATCCCGCTGGGCCTGGACCTGATGCCCGGAGATACTGTTGGCGCGGGGCGAGTGGTGTTGCACCAGGGTGTGCGGATGCTGGAAATCCCGCTGTGGCGCAGTTACCTGGCCGGCTGTATCCTGCTGGGAATAGCCCCCTGCACGGCGATGGTGCTGGTGTGGGGCTCCCTGGCACGCGGTAACGACGGGCATACGCTGGTGATGGTGGCGGTTAACTCGCTGGTGATGCTGCTGCTCTACGGCCCACTGGGAGGGTTCCTGCTGGGAGTGGGCCGTCTGCCTGTCCCGTGGCAGGCGCTGCTGCTTTCAATTGGTGTCTACGTGGCCCTGCCGC
>SDBV01003685.1_pt1 | contig 22379 bp, 15 predicted proteins | sample 2277081 | NCBI WGS metagenome assembly SDBV01 (sample SAMN10402039, study PRJNA504765) | marine sediment metagenome | isolation source: marine sediment core GS10_PC15, 223 cmbsf | place: Arctic Ocean: Southern Knipovich Ridge | collected 2010 | reverse complement strand
CCAGCGCATCAAGAGCAGCTTACGGCGGCGGAACCGGCACACCCGAGGACCCTTATCAGATATGGGATGCGGAGGAGATGAATACGATCGGGCTGCATCGGGAGGACTGGGATAAGTGCTTTGCTCTTATGGATGATATTGATCTTTCGGGGTATGACGGGATTGTTGGTCAGGGTGGTTTTAATGTTCTTGGATTTGATCCGAATGATTGGGCTGCGAGTTTTACCGGTGTTTTTGAGGGGGGTGGTCACAGGATTTCGGGGCTTATGTTGCGTACCCAGCGTGGCATACGTAGGCCGGAATGCCTGGGGCTTTTTTCTGTTGTTGAGGGCGAGGGGGCGAGTGTTCGTGATCTGGAACTTTTCGAGCCGAAAATTGAGGTAGATAGAATTGTCGGTTCCCCACGTTGGATTGGTTTTGTGGTGGGGCATATCCGTGGCGGGGCCGAGGTGGTTGGATGCCGAGTGACTGGGGGGATAGTTAACGGTGAAAGCCCTGTACCACTGTATTACAGAGAAAGTCGAACGGGACTATTGGCTGGTGAGATTTCAGGTGGGAAGATTGTTGGCTGTTCTGTGAGCGGTGAAGTGTGGGGTGATGATTCGGTGGGTGGATTGGTTGCTTGGAACACCGGGGGGGAAGTCGCAGACTGCAACGCTATTGTTACTGTCAGCGGTTATACAGGGACCGGGGGGCTGATTGGATATAACCGAGGTAAGGTCAGCAACTGTCATGTGGTTGTCGATGTTGAGGGGAACGGGGGATACCATGCCGGTGGATTGATAGGGAGCAATGAGGGAGTCGAAACGGAAGTTTCGAATTGTTCTGTAAGAGGCAGGGTTGTTTCAGTGCCGGAAAATCCAGACATTCATCGGGTCGGAGGACTGATTGGCAGGAATTACGAATCTACTGTTCGGGAATGCCTCGCTGATGTGGAAGTTGTCGGAAGTGCGATGGTAGGGGGACTGGCGGGTTCCAACAGTGGAGCGGGTGCATTAATCAGGGATAGTCACGCGACAGGGAATGTATCCGGTGTTAACCGGGTTGGTGGTTTGGTTGGGAGAAATAGTGCAATATTGGAAAGATGCAGTGCGAGGTGTAATGTTGTGGGTGATGAGGAGGTTGGGGGATTGGTTGGATGGCACAACTACCGAGTTATAAGTGAGTGCTTTAGCACTGGTGACGTCGAGGGGAAATTGTATGTTGGCGGTCTGATTGGGTGGCTGGATTCTAATGGAATTGTGAATGATTGTTACAGCAGAGGAACTGTTTGCGGAGAGGATTATGTCGGGGGGCTGGTTGGTGCATATGATGGGTATTATACGGAGATTCGGAATTGTTATTGCGTGGCGACTGTTGAAGGTACGGGGGATAATGTGTGGGGATTTGGTGGGGTCAGCAGTTCGATCAGTAACTCTTACTGGAATGCGGATGTGAGTGGTTTGGATGAGATTTTGTATCTGAAAGCGAGTATAAACTGCCGGGGGCTTAGTACACGGCAGATGTGGATGTATGAGAACTATGCTATGTGGGGAGAGGGTGAAGTCTGGAGTATCGATGATCGCAACGATTATCCTCATCTGGCGTGGGAAGGTATAGATGGTGAGGTGATCAAGGCTACTCGTTATGGGGGAGGATCAGGAACGGAGGATGATCCTTATTTGATTGGAACAGTGCGCGATCTGAATACGATAGGGGCTTGCTGGGGGGACTGGAACAAGCACTTCCGCATGACTGCGGATATCGATCTTCGTGGACTGGGAAGCAATGGGTTTAATATGATCGGCCACTGGGATCGTGGTGGCCGGGGAGAGATCGGTTTTATGGGTAGTTTTGATGGGGGTGGGTTTGCAATACGTAATTTTACTAATGTTGTGGATCTTCCGGAAAACCCGTATGGGTGGTGGAAGACGGGGGTTGGAGTATTTCGGATGGTAGGCATTAAGGCCTTTTCAGGGGAAAGAGGTGGCGTAATCGAGAACGTGCGGGTTGTGGATCCGAATGTTTATGAGGAAGGTGTTAACTGGGTGGGAGGTCTTGCGGGATATGTTCATTATGAAGGTGTCGTGAGGAACTGTTCTGTGGAGGGCGGCAGAGTTGCCGGTAAGGGTTATGTGGGGGGAGTGGTTGGCCGCAACCGAGGTACTATCGAGGGTTGCTTTGCAAGTTGTACGGTCGAAGGGGAAGAGGAGGGAGTGGGAGGACTTGTCGGGGACAGTTATACGATTATTCGAGATTGCCGGGCTTCTGGTGACGTGTCAGGTTTGTCGCGTGTGGGAGGATTGGTTGGCTATCAATCATCATTTGGGAGTATTTCGAATTGTGGCGCGACAGGGAGGGTTTCGGGTGATGACGTTCTCGGTGGTTTGTGTGGAAGTAATTACGAAAGTGAAATCACCAATTGCTATGCCACCGGAGCGGTAACCGGCCATGATTATCTTGGCGGCCTTTGCGGGCATCACCAAGGTGTATTTGCTGAAATAAGCAACTGTTATGCCACCGGTGTGGTAACAGGTAACGACTATCTTGGGGGCCTTTGCGGTTATCAACGTGGCCCTGGCACATGGAATTGGAAGTCTGAAATCATCAACTGCTATGCTACCGGAAGTGTAATTGGTAGTGACGAGTCTGAGAATATCGGGGGTGTGTGTGGTGGCTATGAATACAGCAGTTTTTCGAGCAGCTTTTGGGATGTGGATACTTCGGGGATGACTGAGGGTGTTGGTTACCAGGACCCTGATCCTAATGGAGTTAATGGCAAGAGCACTATTGAATTGAAAACACTTTCCACCTTTACCGATGCGGGTTGGGATTTTGTTGGTGAGGATCTTGATGGGGTGGGGGATGTTTGGCGGATGTGTTTGGATGGTGTTGGGTATCCTCGGTTGAGTTGGGAGTATTCGCGGGGTGGCGATTTTGATTGCGGTGATGGGGTTGGGGTTGAGGATCTGGTTTATTTGGCGGGGCGGTGGTTGATGGAGGGCGATTTTGCCGGTGCTGCGGATGCTGATGGCGATGGCGTTGTCGGTTTGGCTGATTTTGGGGTGATGGGTGAGGCCTGGGGCGGGGATTGACGATCCATTCGACTCCGCTCAGGACAGGTTTGCGATTTTGGATTTTTGATTGCCAATCACGATGCTGCTGTATGATACGGTCGTTTTCGCAAGGCTGGCGGCGGGTCAGGCGGGCTAATATTCCTCCGGCGGCGATTTGGGTTTTTTTGCGCCGTCGAGGAAGTTTCTTCTTTGTTGGGCAAAATCCTTGATTATGCCCTTGGCGACGTTGGGGTATATCTGCATCGAGGCCCTTGCGATAAAATTGCAGGTTGCGGTTACCGGCGCCTTAACGGCCGGCGCCAGGTGGTCGGCGTCGAGCGTGCCGCGGACGTAGCGGTGTGCAGTGACGGGCATGATGCTGACGACAAGCAGGACGAAACACGTCGCCACATAACCGGTGATAAAACCCAACGTTGCTGCGGCAATATTGTTGAAGATGACAGGGAAGCTGACGGCAAAACCGCCGGAAAAATAATTGCTCGCGATCACCTGCAAGAACACAAAGGCGATCACCGCAACGGCCAGCATGCACAGCGAGCAACTGTAGAAATACGCTGCCGTGCCGCTGTTGGGAATAACGGCTGCTATCACGGGAAGGAGCATGACGCCAAGATAGACTGAGATGAGCGTGTTGAAAAAAACCGCCCAGATGGGGAAAAACCCCTTCTTCAGCGCCACGTACGACACAGCCACACCACCAATTACCGCAACCCAAAACAACATAAGCGATTATCCTAAATTCGACGTTACCCTTTTGATCTCATCAAGCGTTGTGATGCCGGCCATAACCTTCCTCAGTCCTTCTTTTATGAGCGTTGATTTGCCTTTTTCATCGCCCTTCTTCTTCAAGTCGCCCGGCGTCAATTGATTATTAATCAGGCTTGCTCTTATATCATCGTCCAGTATCATAATATCAACAATCGCCGTCCTGCCGAAAAAGCCTGTTCCACGACACTGCTTGCAGCCGCTCGGCTCCATCATGCCCGAGCAATCCATACCCTTACTCCGAAGGTATTCGATCCTTTCATCGGACAGTTCAGCGGGCTTCTTGCACTTGTCGCACAGTCTTCGCACAAGTCGTTGCGAGACAATCACACTCATCGCCGAAGCAAGCAGCAGCGGCTTAATGCCGAGGTCCATCAGTCGCACCAATGTCGCCATGTTGCTGCTGGCATGAAGGGTTGCAAGTACGAGATGCCCCGTCTGCGACGCCTGCAGCGCCATGCCCGCCGTTTCACCATCGCGTATCTCACCTACGCAGATCACGTCGGGGTCCTGCCTGAGGATGCTTCTCAGTGTGTTTGCAAAAGTGATGTCCGCCTTTGGATTTACCTCGATCTGGCTGACTGCAGTAAGCACATACTCAATCGGATCCTCGATGGTAATCACGTTTCGCGCATAAAAGTCAATGGTGTTGAGCATTGCATACAGCGAAGTGGATTTGCCGCTGCCCGTGGGCCCGCAGATAATCACCATGCCGGAGGGCTGATGGACTATCTGAGAGATAAGCTTGAAACTCTGTTGCGACAGACCGATTTCGTCGAGAGCGAGCATGCTGGCGCTCTGGTTGAGCACTCTTATCGACAGCTTTTCGCCGCCCATGACGCCTGCGCTTGCGATGCGAAAGTAAACACTGCCTTCGGGAATCCTCGCCATGAATGAACCGTCCTGCGGTCTTCGCTTCTCGGAAATATCCATGTTGGCTACGGCCTTGATGCTGTTGACCATGGCGACACACTTTTCGGGTTCGATCTCTCTTGCGGTCGTCAGGAAACCGTCGATCCTGAATCTGACGGTAAAATCGCCGGAAGTCTTGGGGTCTATGAGTATGTCGCTTGCTCTCTGCCGGATTGCCTCGAGGATGATATCCTCCGCCAGGTCCAGGATTTCGCGACCTTCCTTGCTCTGTCTGGTTTGCCCGGAAGCGTCTCTTTCACCGTAAACTTCCGCAAAACTCCTGCCGGAAGAGTCCATCAGTTCTATGGGCCTTTGCATAAGGGCCTTTTTGGCACGCTCTTTTGGAGCCCAGTTGAAAAGTACCCCGATAACTTCATGGCGGATGTCCTGAAAATCGATTTGACCTTCCTGGTATCGGCGTGAGGTGTCGGCTACATAGAGTACGAACAGGATAAAAGGTCCGATAAGAATAGCAAAAACATTGACAAGAGCCTTGTATCGCGGCGACACCAGTGAGCCGAACTCCACACGGTGCACCGAGTGCATGCACAGATATATCCAGCATATGAGCAAAATGAGCCTGATCGGGCCAAATTGCAGCAGGCCCTCGGGGGCGGTTTCGGGGGCGACGAAATCGGTGATGCCTTCGGCAACCGCTATCAACGAACCTGTTTGACTTGATAAGTACAACATCGCCAGTCCTTAATACCGCCCCAATATACCATGAAAGTACACTGACTGCAAGAAAAAGAAGCGAGCAAAAAGGCCCAATAAGACATGTGTCAAAATGGTGTGCACACCGACCGATCTGCACCCGAACCCACCCCGGCAACGCCGGGGGCTACTGTTATCTAAATGGGTAACTGTCCCCTATTAATTGGCTGTTGATGTCGTGGGTTGTTATTCTTGAGGCTCGTCGGTTTTTATTTCAATGATCGCATCGCCGGTTTGGGACTGGTCCTTGTTTGTGTCGTCGGAGTCGGACTGATCGGACTGCGTGTCGTCGTCATAGTCGTCTTCGTCGATTTCCGTCGCGAGCCAGTCCATGGCCTTGTCCAATTGCCTTCTTATTTCCTCCATCTTTCTGAACGGCTCCTGGAGCTGTGTGTCGGTGTCGGCATCGGCAGGAATGGCGTCCAGACTGTCGGCGTCGATCACGTAGGGCGTTACAAAGACAAGCAGTTCGTCATTGGTCAACTGTTTTTCCGTATGACGGAACAGGTTGCCGATGACCGGAATGTCGCCCAACAGCGGGACCTTTCGCTTTATCTCGCTGTCATTCTGGAAAAGTATGCCGCCGAGCATAACAGTCTGTCCGTTGTTGACGATGAGATGCGTTGTGGTGTCGAGGTTGCTGGTGGCGAGCTGCCCGTTTACCGGGTCAGGTTCCACTTGCGAAATAATGAGATTGAGCGTCATATCGACGGCTTTTTCAGGCGTAATGTTGGGCCTGACACGAAGCGTAAGACCGACATCTTTATAACCAAACGCCTCGTTTATGATGGCGGGATTACTAGAGTCACCCTGGGCATTCTCAATGAAGGCTACCTGCCTACCCTTGATAAAAACAGCTTCTTCGTTGTCCTTAGTCCACAGCGTGGGCTGGTTGAGTATCTTGGCGTTAACATTCTTGACCAGCAAATCGATCATGGTATTTATGTCTGTCCCTGTAAGCAGCTTTACCGATCCGATCGTTCCGGTGTAATCCAAAGCGGTGAGTATATTGGCCGCATTATCAGCAAAAGCGTTGACACCGCTGCCAGTGGCTAATTGAACGCCCAATGAGGTCATACTGCTGTGATTGACCTCGACTATGACGACCTTGATCATGACCTGCATACCCGGCTTGTCGAGTTCGGCGATCATCGCCTTTATGTCTTCGAGATACTCCGGCGGCGAAAGAACAAGGATCGCTTTGCTTCGGGCTACGGGTATGAATCGAACCTGACCGATGAGATTACTGGTGGGCATTTCTTCGTTCCTCAGGCCTCTTTGCCCGGTCCACCACGGTATTATTGTTCCAGCGTTTGTGTTGGCGCCCGAAGCACCGCTGGAGGTTGCCCCGCCGCTTCCGTCGGACTGCATTTCGGAGAGCCCGCGTGAACTCCTTTGCAGCGTGGCTTGTGTGCCGGCTTCGTTGAGGATGGCATTCAATTGATCGCAGAGATCCTCTGCGTCGGCGTAGTTTAGAGTTATCACGGTGGGAACCTCGGCCTTTTCCTGGCTGTCAAGTTCCGTTATCAGTTTTTCGATAACATCGTAAGCCTCCGGTATCTTGCTTATCACAATGATCTTCTTGGTCTCGGGAACCGGCTCGAATGTCATCATACCGTACAGCGAACCGACAATCTTCTTCTGTGTGTCGGATCCCCTGCCGCCGAATATGAAATTCATGAGACTTGACGTGCTGCTGGTGTCCTCCGAGAAGAGCCTTGTCAACAGGTTTGACATCTGGACCGGGTCGGAATTACGAAGGGTCAGGATTCTGTACTGGTCCTTTTCGATATCGAGAGGAATATCCCATTCTTCCGTGATTTGTTTGTCGATCTTCGTCATGTTCTTTTCCGACGCAATGACGGTAACCTGACTCTGTGTCGGATAAGAAATGACCTTTACGATGTTCTCCTCATCACTGCTTGATCTGCCGTATCTGCTGCTGCCGTATCTGCTGTACGAACTGTAGCCGTAGCCGCCAAAGCGGGATCGACTGTTCATAGCCGAATCTCCGTAGAGTCCGTCGATGTTCTCCTTGATCTGGTCGGGGTCGGCGTGCTTGAGCTTGAATGTCTTTTCGACATAAATATCCCGTCGGGGCAGGTCCATCTCGGCGACGAGTCTTTCGATCATCTTTCTGTTCTCGGCACTGCCGAAAACAATAAGCTGCCTGGCCTGAGTAAGAGGTTCGACGATGACATTGGTCCGCACGTGCTCGGGCATCTGCCGGATCGTGTCGTCCAGCGTGGCTTCAATTTCACGAACATCGGCATAAAGCACCTGTATGATCGTCTGCTCGGACTGCACCGTTTCAGCGCGATCAAGCTGTGTGATCCACTTGGTAATCTGCTCCATGACTTCCGCCGAGGCCCGGGCGATGATCCAGTTGTGCTTGGGGATGGGAATCAGTCTGACGGGGATGTCGCCCCGCTGGACGACCACCGACGTGGCCGGTTTGGCGCCGGAACCTGGTTTGGAACCGGATGGCTTGGGGGCGCCGGGACCTCGACTTCTGGAGCGGTTCTCCGTGTCCAGAATAAACTCGAGCACCTGCACGATTTCCAGCGGATCGCCGTATTCAATTTCAAATGTCTTTTCAACCATCTGCTCCGATTCGGGCACGTCGAGCTGTTTAATAATTCTTTCGATGCGAATGAGGTTGTCAACGGTATCGATAATTGCGATCATTCCCGTATCTTCCATAGCCGTTACGTGGCCGTACTCGGCGGTAAGAGGCGTGATTATCGACATCAGTTTCGTGGGACTGTAGTTTTTCAACTGGAAGAATTTCTCCACGATCTGCGATTTATCCATCATTCTTGCAAGGGGTTCATCGACCGGAAGTGTGGGAACGGTCCCGTACTTCGCCGTGGCGATCGGTTTCAGGAATATCTTGTCGGGGGACTGTTCGGCAATGATACCCTTTGCCTTTAGCGCCGCCAATATCAGCGCCAGCGCCTGGCTTCTGGGCACTTTCTTCGCGGCGTATATGGTTATTTTCGTCTTCATCACCTCGTCGGAAGTCGGGATAATGGGTTTCCCCGTCCACTCGCCTAACGTCTGGACGATAGTCTTCATCTCGATGTTGTTGAGGTTGATCGACTCGAGTGGCTCCTCTTCAAAGAGTTCATCGAAGATATCGGCGTCAACTGAATCGCCGAAATCGAATCCGCCGGGCTGATTGGGATCGGAGGATATGTCCATAAATGCCATCAGGAAGTCCGCATCGAAGTCGCCACTTTCGAGCCCCCCCGGGTCCTGGGACTGATTGGGATCGCCGGCTGCTGCGTTGGAGTCGTCGACATCAGACGAGGACGCATCGTCCTGGTCTTCGGATTTGGCTTCGGCTTCGGTGTCGCCATCCTCTTTTGAGGAGGCGGATTGATTATCTACGGCAGCGTCGGCCCCGGAGGTCGACTCCTGCGGACCGGCAATCGCTTTTGTATCGGCGCCGGAGAACATTGTTCTTATCAACCCGTTCTCTCGCGACAAGATGACCACCACGAGTATTACAAAACAAACCGCTAATATTACTTTTGCTCGTTTCACTTTCTTCTCCTTGTATTATCTACCGCGACCCCGGCGACCGCCGCCTCTGGAACTTCCACCTCTGAAACCGCCACGTTCACCCCCAAACTGTCGCCGCCGCTCTTCCCTGAACCTCTCCTGTTCTGCGGGCGACATGCTGTTGTATCGCTCCATCATTTTCTGCCGTTCCTCCGGCGACATACGCATGAATCCTCTCCTGCCGCCGGGTCCACCCGGGCGCACGCCCTGCCCGAAGCTGGTTGTAACTTCGACTTTCACCTCCGTGGGTTTGGACCCGGGACCCGGCTTCTTCTCGCTCTTGCCTGACGACGCCGGCTTCTTGCTCGCCGGCGTTGCGTTGTTGACGGCGAACGGGATGAGTTTCATTTCCTTGTCGTCCCACTTTATCACCACTTCCTTTGTCCCGACCGAGATTATCTCGGCGCCTCCGACCTTGTCGCCGGCCTTGTACTGCTTGCCGTTGATGATCGCGCTGCTGCCGATGATCCCCAGGCAAACCGGCGGTTTGGGCTTGGGCGGGGGCGGCACAAACATGTTCTTCTTCTTGAGTTCGTCCGCAACCTCGCGACCTTTCGCCAGCAGATTCTTGACAGTCTCTTCGTCATGGCCGTTTTGGGCCTTGGCGGTCTTCACCGTTTTTGTGATCCGGCCGGAAGAAGTCATAAAGCCCGAGACTTTTGTCGCCGTCAAAACCACAAGCACAACCGAGGCGACAAGCAGAGCCCTGGAGCCGTACCACATGCCGTTCTTTACATAATTCATATTCACGGTTAACTCCTTTAAGTCAGGCATTTACCTTACGCTATTTCGCAAACGTCGAAACCGTCATCACCAGATCTATCTGCTTGCGGTCTTTCTGGCCGCATTTGATATTTAATTCTTCGATTCCCGCAAGATGCGGATTGCTGTTGAGCCCCGCCAACAGATCGAGCACCTGATTCAGGTTGCACTTGCCACGGCATTGAAACTTGAGCAGTTTGTGACCGGAAACGCGTTTTGCGCTCTTGCCTCCGATGGGCTGAAGCGTCTTGATCTTGATCCCCGCCTTCTTCAACTGCTCATTGAAGTTGTCCCTGAAACGCGGCACCTGCTTCTTTTGCCCCTCGGGCATCTCAAAGACAGGAACCCGCAGGGCAAGCTTCTCCCAGGCCGCCTTGGCCCTCTTGTCGTTGTCGGCCGGCGCAATCACCTTGAGTTGATTCCGCTTGGCCTTCAGGTCCGCTCTTATGTCTTGCCAGTCCTTAAACCACGGCCCCACATACATGTACGCCAGGATAACCGCCACGGCAACAATACCGAATGTCAGCACCCTCTTGTCTCGTTGGCTCATTCGCTCAAACATATTCTACTTCTTCTTGAAAACATTCTTGTGTTGAAACTGCATCTTGAAGTTCACCCGCTTCGCCTTCTCATCAAAACTCGGACTGATGATGGTAACCGGTCCAATGCTTTTCTTGCCTTCAAGCTTCTTCTGGAACTCGTACATCTGCTCCCATGACTGGGCGAAGCTGGCAATCGTCACTTTGCCGTCCTTATATTCAAAACTGTTAAGCATCATTCCGCCGGAACCGCACTCGTTTACCGCCGTAATCGCGCCGAGAATGTCGGGTCTGCGCGAAGCGATCAACTCCTTCATGTTCTGCTGTTCGATCAGTTTGCGGACCTCGAGCCCGCCGAGTTTGGCAAGTGAAGCCTTGTCAAGGGACTTGCCGACTATCAGAAAGACGACGGTCGCTATTACGGCGATTACACAGGCCATCTTGAACACGATGCCGACCTTAGTTTTGTCGTCCCGTTCGGATTCTGCGAGCAGCCCGTCGAACAGATTCAACTCGGCCGCATCGCCGTCAAGCGCCATCAAAGCAAGCCCTATCGGTTCGAGATATTCGCATATATCCTGCGCTGTGACCGGGGTGTCGGCCCGCGACCGCCCCGACGCTGCGACATCTCCGGGGGCATCGGCCTGATGACCGTAGCGAAGAGTCCTGGAAGCCGGAACAGTCGCCTGAGCATCTATGCCGGCGCCTTTGAGATATGAAATGATCCGCTCGTGTGCCCCGACGTCTTCGGAAATGACAAAGATACCGGCGATTTCGACACCGCCGGAGCCGAACAGCTCCAAAGCGTTTCGCAGGTCATGAACAAAAAGCTCCAAATCCGCCACTGCATCTGTTCCGGACAGCTCGTCTGCGCCGATATCCAGCGTTACCGCGTGTGCAAGCAAGCCCTGCATCGTCAACAACACCTGGGTATCGTTTTGGCGGACGTTTATCAATACCGATGCCGCGACCGTGCAGTCAAACAGTTCCGTCCACGCCTTGACGACCGCCTCGGCGTTTAGCAGTATCCTGGAGGCCCTGTCGGCGGCGGCGGCGGCAACCTGTCTGAGATGGTCGCTTCTTGCCGCGGCAATTGAGCAGGAGCGTTTGTCATTTTGGACGGCATTGGCCCGCCAGGCTATCTGCATCTGATCGGCCGGCAGCGGCAGCAAAGACTCCGCCTGCATCCTCACGATCGAAGCGAGCTTCTGGTCCGACACGGCGGGGACTTCAATTCGATAAAAAGCGACGTTGGCACAGTCCAGCCCCAGGACGCCCGCCGGTACCGAGCCGTTATCCTGTGCCGAAGGAGCCTCAGGCATAACCTTGCTAACAAATGCGCCAAGACCGCCGGCAGCGCTCTTGTCGGTCATCTTCCAGACAAGCTGCAGACCCCTTGAAGTCTTCTTGACCATTACCGCTTTATAAGGCCCCTCCGTTCGAGACGCGGCGGTCGCGGCGATTACAGCAGTCTTGTTCATATTGTCGTTAAGCATACTCAATGGATTGCTCCGGCACGAAAGTAAAGAATTTCAGTTGGCGATTTGGATCTGTCCACCACAGTTTCGAGTTTGCGTGTAACACCCGTAGCATTGGCTTCGGCAATACTGTGGACCGTATACACGTTCGATCGTGTCGTGAGCGAGCCGATGATCTTGCGTATAAGTTCGGCATCTACCGACTCCAGGCCCTTGAGTTCGGCGAGACTCGTAATGCCTGCGCCCAGGCTTTCGCGGTGGGCGACGACATTGTAGGCTGCCTGCTCATCGCCCTCGAACAACGCCAGCAGAACATACTCAGGCGCCGTATTGATGTTTACCCTGCCCGGCGTCACATCGTCGTCCGTCACGGTTATCTTGTCAACGATGCTGTAGTATGTCTGAAGATCCAGCACCTGGGCCTGATTGTTATTGCCGCCTTCCTGGGGCTTGGCGGGACTGTTGGCGCTTATCAAATCCCCAATACTATCGAAACTGCGGTTGGCAACGATCCAACTGGCATGGCCCTGACTGATGCCAAGTTGGCTTGTCAACTGGCTTTCATTGGCGCTGTTTACATTTACCCTGTCGTTGCCTTCGGCATCTTTGTTGGTATCGTAGGAATAGCAGGTCAGATAGTTGATCCAGCCTGCATTATATTCGGAAACAGTTTCATCCAGTCTCGCGTCGCCGTAAAACAGGCCGCGCGTTATATCCTTGACAAGCAGCAATTCCCGAATCGTCTTGAAGCCGGCGTTTCTTGTCTCATAGCCAAACGGCAGGTTGAGATAATAGCCGGATTCGGCGCCCCCCTGGCTGATGTCGTCGTCGCCGTCGCGCCAGTCTATTATGCTGTCGGCGATATCGTCGGTCATATCCGGGATATAGAAAAGCTGATCTTTCGTCGCCGTGTTGATATTGAGCTTGCCCGCCTCGTCAATGACCTCCACGGTAAAGGTGCATGCATCGTCCAGCGGCACGGAGTTAAAATCCGTCACTGTGCTGCTCCATATGTCGTAGAAGCTGTCGCCGGCGGCGGTGGTCTCGTCTTCTGTCGCGTCATCGTTTAGGACTGCGACAGCCATCTCGAGCCCCGCCCGACACGACCATTTGCATCGCATGCGCTCTGCGGCGACATGCGTAATCCGCGTATCGATCATGCCGCTCTGGGCAACTACGGCGACGATGAGCGTCAGCAATACGATTATCCACATAACCGCCACCAACACCAGCGCCTTGCGATATTCAGTTTTTGTCGAAATCCTGTTCATTTGTTACCTTCTGCGACTGGAACCCCCCGAACTGCGACTGGAACTGCCCGGACCACGATCCGAACCCCCCTGACCGCGACCACTAACACCTCCGCCCCGACCGGAACCTTGCGCACTGACACCTGACATGGCCCGACCGGAAACTCCTCCACTCTGACCGGAGGACGCGGTGTCCTGACCGGAACCTGCTGCATCCCCGCCGGCATCGGCTGCACCCTGGCCGGAAGTTTGCGTGTTTTGCACCAGTTGGGGCATTCTCGGAAACGATGCGAGAATTCTCCTGGCGACAAGACTGCCCTGTCGGCCCTGTTTTTCTTCTACGGTCGCAAGAACAATCTCCACCATCTGGGGAAGCCTGTTCTGTTCGGCGGGCCATTCGGGAACCCACTCTTCGCCATCGAAGTACATCAACTCAAAACCCACAATATTTTCCGCAATCGCCGTGAGCACACCGCCCGGCAATTCTTCCTGGGCTTCTGTTCCCACAACCGGATAGAGCCTTCTCATGAGGACGCTTTTGTCCTCTTCGGCCATCACGTAATAGTGCACCTCGTGAACATCCCCTTCCGGCTGACTGCGTCTGGCGTTTGCAATCGAGACAATCCGCATGGTGAGCGAGGTCATCATGTTATCGTCAGTGTCGGCAAAAGTACCCACAAACTTCATCGCGTTCGCGGATCCGTCGCGGTAGACATTGGCAAGATCGCTGCGGATCAATTCAACGGCGTATCTGAGTTCGTCGGCCGCGGCGATATTCGTATTCACCATCTCCCGACCGGCCGTAACCGCACGCAGGGCGCCGACCGACACCATCGCGATAAACGCCCCGATGACCGACGCCACCATCACCTCAAGAAGCGTAAAACCTTTTTTGACCGTCCTCGATTTCATTATTGACCCTGTGTTTGTTGGGTTGACTCTGCTTCTGTTTGTTCCGTGAGTCCCTGTCCGTTGAACATTGTCGTAAGCGATACCTCCCGCAGTCGCTTGCCTGCGCCCCAGCCCACAACAATGTTGACGGTATAGAGATAATCAATTTCCAAGGGGCTTACCTGCACGTCCCAGTAATGGGTCGGGTCCTGGCCGCCTTCGCCCTCGAACATGCCCGTGGTCTCACCCGATTCGACAAACGCATCTATCCCCATGAAATCTATCAAAGTAAGCTGCTTGTCTAACAGGTCCCACGCCAACTCATTTTCGCGGTTAAGCTTCACCCCCTGAAAGCTCTTCGTGCTGATTGCAGAAACCGCCACAACACCGCCGCTTAGCAGCACGGCGGCTACAATCGTCTCAACGAGGCTAAAAGCCCTTCTGCCGGAATATGCCTTCGACCTTCTCAATAGTTCTCCATATCCAAATCCACTATCGCGACCGGCGTCTCGTCGGCCTCGCCCAACCGCACCTGGGCTTTGCCCGTTGCAGACAGCACATACACTGCATAGTGATGTTTTCCGTCGCCAATCTGCACGGCGGCGGTATCCGCCGTGCCGTCGGGATAAAACACTATCACGTTCGATTCATCTTCGCTGCCGGTCTCGGCCTGTAAACTTGAAACAATCTTTATCTGCTCAAATGCCACTTCGCCGCCGAATTGCGTTGGCTTGGAATAGGCATCCGAAACCAGTCTCACCGCAGCTCCCTCCCTCGTCAAATCGCCGCCGCCCATCATCAGACAGAAAGACCTGCTTTCGGCGTCTAACATAAGCCTGCAATATGTCTGCCTCTCGACGGCAAGCAATCTGGCGTACTTTGCCGCAAGGTACACTCCCTTGGCGGCCTTTTCGACGAGCATCTTCCTGTAGGTCCCGTAAGCCATACCGCCGGTCGCAGAAGCCATTAAAGCAATCAGGACGACAACAGCAAGCAACTCGATGAGACTGAAACCCGGGGCGCAAGCCCGCCTCGTGCGCCGTCCGACAAATGCACCGTCGGCGGGCCGGACAAAACAACTGTTAATCGTTCGTGATGTCCTCATTGTCTCCTTCGCCGCCCTCGACGCCGTCTGCGCCGAAGCTAATCAGTTCATATTCCTTATCGCCCAATTCACCCGAGCCTTCGAAGTACAGATACGGATTTCCCCACGGGTCAATGAGTGCGCTTTGCTTACAGTATCTGCCGTCCCATTTGCCCTCCAGTTCGGACGGCATTATAATAAGAGCCTCGAGCCCTTCGGAGTCGGTGGGGAGCCGGTCGCAGTCATACTGAAACCTCCCCAGACCCTGCTCGATCAGGGCCATCTTGCTCCTGGCAATATCGTGTTTGGCCTTGCCCAGGGTCGAGAATATTTTCGGCACCGTATATGCGGCAAGCAGGCCGAGGATGATAATCACCACCAAAAGCTCGACGAGCGTAAAACCTTTTCGCTTCATTCTCATTTTCAAATCCTTTCTTTGTCGTATTTTGTCAAACCGCCCCGCCGATTTGCATTCCCAGGATGGGCAAAAGCGTCGCGGCAATGATGAAACCGACCACCAGGGCAAGCAGCAGAATAAGAATCGCCGGAAAAACCGCCATAAACCGCGTGAGAGCCTGGTCGGCTTCGTCATCAAAGGTATCTGCGGCATTTAGCAGGAGTTCGTCGAGCTTTCCTGTCTGCTCGCCAATGGAAACAATCTGAACCAGCAGCGGCGGAAACAGTCCCGACTCTGCAAGAGGTTCGGCGAGAGGATCGCCTGCTTTCACACGCGATGTAACCTCATCAATTGCCCTGCCCAATACCTCGTTGCCCAAGGTGTCCCGTACGACCGCGAGGGCATGAAGTATTGTTATGCCGCATTCGGTAAGCGCGCCCAAAGTCCGCGCGAATCTGCCCACCGCGATTGTCTTCAGGACGGGGCCGAGTATGGGGAACCTTAATTTGAAACCGTCCCACATCAGTCTGCCCCTTGCCGTCCGCTTCCACTTGACAAACCCAAACACCGCAAAACCAAGTACGATCGCCACAAGCCATCCATACGCCACAAGGAAGTCGCTTGTCGCCATCAGTATCTTTGTGGGCAACGGCAACAGCGGCACGTCCATCGATTTGACGATACCGGGCAAGACCTTGGTGAGTACGATTATCACAGAAACGAGGCCCACCCCCAGAACGAACAGCGGATAAGCGGCGGCATTTTTCATGCTGGCCTTGACGCTTTCGTCTCTGGCGATCAGCCCGATAAGTTGTTTCATCGTCTTGTCGAGTATGCCTCCCGTCTCGCCGACCCGCACCATGGAGGAATACAAATCGCTGAATATCTCCGGTCGTTCGGCCATCGCGTCGGAAAGCGCCTTACCTGAACTGACGGCGCCTGCCAGATGTCCGAGAAGCTCCTTCACCGCCGGTTTGTGCTGCTGGGCTTCGATGATCTCGATGGCGTTGAGGATCGGAAGACCCGCCCGCAGCGCCGTGCCCAACTGCGTCGTCATCTGAAGAAGATCCTTGCTGCTTACTCTTGATCTGGTAAAACGTATGGACCTGATCGAATCGAGGATGCTGTCGGCGGCGCCGCCGCGTGAGGACTCGGACTCTTCGAGCATCTCCGATGCGAACAACCCTTTGGCGACAAGGTCCGCCACGGCGCTTCGCTGATCTACAGCGTTTATCACGCCGCTGACCGCCTCGCCAGAACCGTTCACCGCATTGTATGCAAATTCCACCACCTTACTTATCCTTCAATACCATACTCTTCATCGATGCCCTGGGTGACTCTGAGCACCTCCTCAGGCGTGGTTATTCCCTTGAGTATCTTTTCAATGCCGTCGTGGCGCATGCACACGTGGTCCTCCGGCGCCGCTCTGAATATCTCTTCGGCCGTCGGTTTAGTCCCAATCAATTTTCGAAGCGGGTCGGTTATCCTGAGCAACTCGAATATACCTATCCTTCCCCGTACGCCGGTGTTGTTACACTCGTCACAGCCTCTGCCGTGATAAAGTACGGTGTCAGGCGAGATCGTAATAGAGTTGTTCAGATTCTCCAGCAGTCTCTCGCTCGGCTTATAAGGTTCCCTGCAGGCGGGACAGATCTTTCTGACAAGTCTCTGGGCAAGCACTCCCTCCAGCGAACTTGCCAGCAGGAAAGGCTCCACGCCCATATCGGTCAAACGCGTCACCGCCCCGGGTGCGTCATTAGTGTGTAAGGTCGAAAAGACAAGGTGCCCCGTAAGTGCGGAGCGCACGGCGATCTCGGCGGTTTCCTTGTCGCGAATCTCGCCGACCATGACAATGTCCGGGTCCTGCCTGACGATGTGCCGCAATCCCATGCTGAATGTCAAACCCCGTCGCGGGTTGACGGGCATCTGAATAATTCCGTCAAGCTGATACTCCACCGGGTCCTCGATGGTGATAATCTTCTGACTCGGCGTATAAATTTTATTGAGAGATGCATATAAAGTCGTCGTCTTGCCGCTTCCGGTCGGGCCCGTAACGAGCACCACCCCGTGAGCCTTGCCCAGACACTGGTTGAACCCCGCCAATGTATGCTCGTTCATCCCCAGCTTCTCCAGGCTGATCAACGCGGCGCTCCTGTCCAGGATTCTCATGGTGATCGACTCGCCGAAGACAGTGGGCACCGTGGAAACACGAATATCGATCCTGCCCTTCTTGCCGGTGAACTCGATATGCCCGTCCTGGGGAACGAACCGCTCGGCGATATTCATGTTGGCCATGATCTTGACACGCGAGATGATCGCCGCCTGCAGCTTCTTGGGCGAAGAGGACTTCTCGATCAGCATGCCGTCGATGCGGTACTTGATCTTGACTTCCTTCTCGAACGGCTCGATGTGAACGTCGCTTGCCCTCGCCTCAACCGCCTCCAACAGGACCAGGTTGACCAGGTTGACCAGCGACGGCTCCCGCGCAAGCTCGTGCAGCCTGGCCGCGGTCAGTTCACCCGCTTCCAGGTCGTCGCCCTCCGGGAGTTGCGTTTCGTCCGGTGCAAGATTCTCCAGCATCCGGGCGACGTTGCTGCCGTAGAACTTGAGAATCGCCCTCTCCATCTCGGCCGGGCTGCCGTACCGCCTGCGGATCGAGCATCCCGTAACAATCCGGATTTCTTCAATCGCCTGGGTCTCGAAAGGATCGGTCATGGCTAATATCAACTGCCCGTTTTGCCTTTTCATGGGCAGGATGCTGTACTTGCTGACCAGTTCCGCCGGTACAAGACTTATTACATCCGGCAGGATGGAAATATCGTCCAGGTCGGCCGTAGCGATGCCCGCCTGATGAGCTAACGTCTCATTGAGCTGCTTGCGGGTGATGTATCCGCTGTCGAGCAGGACCTGGCCCAGTTTCTTGTTGGCCGTTTTCTGCTGCAACAAAGCACGTTCCAGGGCCACATCATCCAGATATGACCTTTCACAAAGCAACTCTCCCAGTCTCTTCCTGTCCGACACTTTTCCCGTACCTTCCACCAAAGAATGAGGTTATGTAAAAACGACAATTATACACCAAAAACGGCCGCAGGTGAAGAAAAACTTCCCATTCTGCGCAGCAACGAGCCCCAAAACCCGCCATACAATGTTAGACGCCGGAAAAGCCTTTTTTGTTACAAGAAAATTAAGATTTTGGTTTATTTTGCCGCTCTGAGCCGCATTGGTCTTCTTACCTTCCCCGGGATATGAATAGAATCCCTCCTGGCAACAAGGATTGAGAGTTGTAGGGTGGGCTCTCAGCCCACCGTCGTTGCCGTTGAGTGCATGGTGGTTACTGGTGGGCTATAACCTCCCCATGGGTGGCAGCCACCGAACGCAGTGAGGTGGATGGGCGCCAAAGCCAAATGCCCAGGCCGACAACCATCCACTTCACCTGCGGCCCAGTGGCTGCCATGCGCATAAAGCGGGCTAAACATGTAGTGTCAGGCATATACACAGGGGGTAGCCTCAGCCAATGATTTCCGGGAACCGGTTCAGGCTGTCAGTGGGGTGCATTTGCGGGATTGATCGACTGGGCAACGGTGCCGATGGCATTGCACAGGCCCGGCGTTATCGCCGCGATTTTGGCCAGTTCATCGGCGGTCAGTTCGACGGCAGCGGCGCGATAAATCAAAACAAAGCCATATACCCTGCCAAACCGGTTCAGCGGAATCCCTGCGGCCGAAATCTTGTTGAAGTCCTCTGGGTTCCCCGTCAGGCCCATCTCGAACATATCTTCAAGCCGGCATATCCGTCCACAGCGGCTTACGTTCTTGACAACCTGCGTGTTGAAGCAGCTTTCCAGGCTTGCCGCATCGATCTGGATGGGGTGACGGCCGTCGGTGATATGCAGTTGGAAACTGTCTCCGTCAAGGAGAAAGACCGCAACATTCGATTCATCCACCGCCGAGCCGATCATCTTGCCGGCGGCATCCAGAAGTGAAGACAGATCATTGCAGTTCAGGATGGACTCGTAGAATGACACGCCAAATACCAGTGGTTTGAGTCGCTTGATGAAGTCTCCGTGCGCCGAGACCATATCGTTACACAGAATGTCTATTTTCTTTTCCTGGGCGTGCCTGCTCTTGTTCAATTCCCGGACGAGATGACACACCCTTTTGTATCGCGCTTTATTCAAAGAAGCTCCCTCCATAGCCGGATTTCTGCAAAGGTTCCAGTACTGTATCGGTCTGTATGCGTGCGCTCTTAAGCGGCTTTTCGCCGGATCTGCGCATCATTTCCACCGGCAAAGCCGGACCGGGCAGCAGCAAACCGCAGGCGAAGGTCCTGTATTATCAAACCTGAGCGGTTCCTGGGCGATCTTGTCAACTACTGGAAGGGCAAGGATCCGGGCCGTTTCTTCCTGCAGATCGTGCTCCGGTGACAGTACGATATCCCAAGGCCTTGCAAATATCAAACCTGGCGGCTATGCTGATTTATCATGGATGCCTGTGTCGGCGAAAACAAGGCCTGTTTGGTAAAATGCAGAAGACTCAAGAACAATAAGAAATAGTGGGGACAATGATGAATCGACGTGGTTTTCTAAAGGCCGCAGGATTAGGCGCGGCTTGTGTGTTGACCGTAAGCCCGTTTGCCGAAGCGATTGGACCGAAGAAGCAAAATGTCAACATCCTGTTCTTCACCGCCGATGACCTCCATTGTAACTCGTTAGGCTGCTTTGGCGGCAAGGTGGGCGGGCTGACTCCGAACCTTGACGCTTTTGCGTCGGAGAGTATGCGGTTTGAAAACGCTCACGTTACCGTCGCCATCTGTCAGCCGAGTCGAGGCGTGCTGGCGACGGGTCGTTACGGGCACAACAGCGGGGTCATGGGGTTCATGCATACAGACCGCGATATACCGACTGTCATGCAGACCCTCGGAGATGCCGGCTACCTCACCGGCATCCTCGGCAAGGTGGGCCACTCAACGCCCCATGCAGACTACAAGTGGGATTTTGTCCACGACCAGAAGCAGCTCGGCGCCGGTCGCGATCCGGGCCTCTATTACAGTTACTGCAAGGAGTTTCTGGCAAGATGTCGCCGCGAGAACAAGCCCTTCTACTTCATGGTCAACTCGCACGATCCGCATCGCCCGTATCATATCCCCGGCAAACCAATCAAGGGCGCAAAGGAACCCTCCAGAACATATAAGCCCAATGAAGTTTCGGTCCCGGGTTTCGTCCCGGACCTGCCGGGCGTTCGGCAGGAACTTAGCTACTACCTCAACTCCGTCCGCCGCCTCGACGACACGTTCGGTAAGACAATGCAGGCCCTGAAGGAGTCGGGCTTCGAGGAGAATACGCTTGTGATGTTCATCTCCGACAACGGCATTGCCATACCGTTTGCAAAATGCAACGCCTACCTTGCCAGCACGCACACGCCGTGGATCGTTCGCCGGCCGGGAATAGTAAAAGCAGGCGCCGTCGACCGGCAGCACTTCATCTCGGCAATTGACTTCTTCCCGACGGTGCTCGAAGCGGCAGGTCTGCCCATACCAAAGGGGCTCGACGGTTTCTCTTTCCTGGGGCTGCTGAAAGGCCAAAGGCAATCCGGACGCGACATCGTCTTCACACAGATAGACATGAAAGCCGGCGGAGATGCCGTCCCGATGCGGTGCGTCCAGGATAAGCGATTCGGCTATATCTTCAACCCGTGGGCCGACGGCAGGTTCTGGTACCGAAACAACAACGAGGGCCTTACCATGAAGGCGATGGTCGAAGCCGCCCAAACCGATAACTTCGCCGCCCAACGAGTCAAGATGTTCAGATACCGCGCAGCCGAAGAGTTCTACGATCTCAAGAACGACCCCGACTGCATAAACAACCTTATCGATTCGGCCGACCATAAGGGCGAAACCAAGAAGATGCGGGGCCGGCTTCATGACTGGATGAAACAAAGCGGCGATCCGCTTTTGTGCGCTTTTGAGAACCGCAACTCACCCGAAAAACTAAAGGCCGCCCTCGTTGACATTTACGGCGACAACTATACAAGGCCCGCAAGCAGACAGCCCAACGCTGCGAAAACCAGGAAGAAGAAAAAGAACGAGAGGAAAAAGCGAGGTTAATGCAATGAAGAAACTAATGGCAATCCTGATCGCGGTTCTGTTTTTCGTCACCTCGAATTCACCGACGAGCGCATTGACCGAATCGGGGCATGCCACCAGTCAGGCCGCCGGCAAGATCCTGTCCGAGCGCGGCATCGATAAACTTGTGTTCATAAAGCGGCTGACCTTCCATTCCAGCCATTTTTATACGGACTTCATAGACGGCTGCGACCGGTTCGGAGGCAACCTGTGTGTGCTTGACCTCAAGACCGGTGAAGTTACAGATATGGTGCCGGAGATGAAAGACGGAATATTCGGGAGGTTCAGCCTGCATTTTGACGCCGACAAGATCGTGTTCGACTGGAAGAAGGCCCAGCGTGAAGGCTTCAGGATTTTTGAAATTGATATCGACCCGACTACGGGCGCCCGGACGGGAAGCGTGCGTCAACTGACTCATCCCCCGGACGACGAGGAGGCGAGGATACGCAAATACGACAACCACAAAAACGGCGGCACGGCCAGGATGTATTATCACCAGACCGACGATATGCACCCCTGCTATCTTCCCGACGGCGGTATAGTTTTTACGTCCAGCCGCTGCGAATACGGCACGCTGTGCGATGCGCCCGACCACCTGTCAACCGCCGTGCTGCACCGCATCGACGGCGACGGCGCCAACATGCAGCAATTGACCAACAGCGCCGTCAGTGAGTTTTCACCGTCGGTGATGGAAGACGGGCGTATTCTTTACACCCGATGGGAATATGTCGATAAGGGCCAGCTCGGCGTCAAATGCCTCTGGGCGATGCGGCCTGACGGGTCGGGGTCGGTTGAGATTTATGGAAACGACATTCAGTTCCCGCCAAGCTTCCTGCACGGCCGA
>SDBV01003684.1_pt1 | contig 22383 bp, 16 predicted proteins | sample 2277081 | NCBI WGS metagenome assembly SDBV01 (sample SAMN10402039, study PRJNA504765) | marine sediment metagenome | isolation source: marine sediment core GS10_PC15, 223 cmbsf | place: Arctic Ocean: Southern Knipovich Ridge | collected 2010 | reverse complement strand
AGCCCTCGGACTCGGCGTCGATCACCTTGGGCACGAGGAAGGCCGATGCGACGGCCTCCGGCGCATTGGCAACGGCGAGTTCGGCATCCATCGCCGCAGCGGGCCGATCCGGGCGAGTCGGCGTGGGGAGCGAAATCGGGTGCGCGGTCGGAACGATTCCGCTGGTGTCGATTTCTTGAAGCGTATCGATGTAGCCGAGGAAGGAGTCCAACTCCTTCGCAAGCCGATCGGCCTCCTCATCGGAGAGTGATAGACGAGCGAGCAAGGCCACGCGCTCTACTTCTGCGCGATTGATCCGTGCCATCGGCCAAGCCTAGCACGGGCTCCGAACCGTGAAGCGTGATAGCCTCGGCCGCACATGACAGAACTTTCCGACATTTTTGCCAGCCAGTCAGAAGCAGTCCAGAACGGCATCCGCGACCTCGGGTGGAGCGAGCCCACACCGGTCCAGGCGAAGGTGCTGCCACCGATGGCCGAAGGCCGAGACGTCATCGTCCAGGCGCATACCGGCAGCGGTAAGACCGGGGCCTTCGGGATACCGATCGTCGCGCGCCTCGACACCTCGATCCGCGCCTGCCAAGCCCTCGTGATGAGCCCGACCCGCGAACTCGCCAACCAGGTCGCACTCGAGATCGAAATTCTGGGCAAACACGTCGGGGCGAACTGCATACCGGTCTACGGTGGGGTGGGATATACCCAACAACTCGAAGGCTTCGCGGCCGGCGCTCACGTCGTGGTCGGCACGCCGGGGAGGATTCTCGATCACCTCGGCTCGGGCAAGCTCGATTTCGATCAAGTCGGCACGCTGGTGCTCGATGAAGCAGACGAACTGCTCTCACTGGGCTTCTGGCCCGACATGCGCGAGATCCAGAAGCATCTCCCCAAGAAGAGACAGTCCTGCCTGTTCTCGGCGACCATTCCCGAGCGCGTGCGTTCGCTATCGCGCGTCTTCCTCAACGATCCACTGTTCGTGTCGCTCTCCGACGATCAACTGTCTCCCCAGCAGATCGAACACTACTTCGTGGTCACCACCGCCCAGGCGAAGGAAGCGAATCTCGCCCGGATCATCGAAGACGAGGACCCCGAGAGCGCCATCATCTTCTGCAATACGAAAGACGACGTACGTTTCGTGACCTCCTATCTGCAGAGACGCGGCCTCGATGCGGATCAGATCTCGGGCGATCTGTCCCAGGCCGCGCGCGAAGACGCGATGCGCCGGATGAAAAGTGGATCACTGCGCTTTCTCGTCGCGACCGATGTGGCAGCGCGCGGAATCGACATCAGCGATCTCAGCCACGTGATCAGCTACTCGGCACCACAATCTCCCGAGGTCTACATCCACCGCACGGGACGGACGGGCCGTGCGGGCAAGGCGGGTGTTGCGATCTCGCTGGTTTCGGGGCTCGACATCGGAAACTTCCGCTATCTGCAAACCGTCAACCAGATCGAGATCACGGAGCGCAAGCTCCCAACGGAAGTCGACATCCTCGCGCGGCTGCGAAAGCGCCTCGCCGTGAAGGTCGAGCACGAGATCCGCTCGCTTCCCGAGCAGGACCGACGCGCGAAGATCGATCGCTACATTCCGATGGTGGAAGATCTGATTTCGACCCCCGACGGAAAACGCGACCTCGCGGCACTTTGCGCCTTCTACCTACAGGAGCACAAGCCCGAAACGACGGTCACCGTTGCCGACGAATCTACTACGCCACGCGAGTCCGAAGATCCCTCGCGCAAGCGCCCCCGCTCGCGGGGGTCGCGATCTGGCGGCGCGCGGTCCGGTGGGCCGCGGGGCAAGAGTCGCTCGCGCAAGCGTTGACGCGCGGCGCCGCTCTGATCCAAACCACAAGCTCCGTCAGATCTCGAACCAGCGATCCGCCTCGCGAGCGGAGCGCGCACCCAACAAACCAAGGAGCCGCCGGCTCGGTTCGACCACCACGAGCGGCATTCCGAAGAAGCGACCGAGATCGGAACCCAAAAGAGGCGACGCCTCGCGAAGACCCTTCTCGATTTCAGCCTGTCTCGCGTGCCCCCCGGTGTCAACGATGAGACCGTCGGCGGGCCGAATTACCTTCCGCTCGTCGCCGTCGACAGACACTCCGGCGATCTCGCCAGAAGGGTCGGCCAGAACCATCACCGACTTTCCGCCGCCCGGCCGAACCAGCAACCAGTCGATCGCCCCGTCCAGACTGTCGAAACGCCGCAGACAATCGTGCGCGAGCAGGGCCGCTGGAACCGCGTGCCGGGATCCCGCGATCTCGCCGGAGCTCGACACACACGCGACCGCGAGCCCCGCCTCGTTCACGCCCGCGAGTGGAGCGATTCGCCAGGGTTGCGTCAATTCGACGGATCGGAAGCCGCTTTCGGGTCGGCTTCGCCGCACGATCGCATCGCCCGGCAGGGCGCGCGCGAGCAGCCCTCCGCGGTCGGTGATTGCTGAAGCGGCTGCGAGGGCCAGGGCGTCCGCCGGAGGCGCGGACGGCGGGTTGCCGACGAGATTCGCGATGAGCCACGACACCGGGACGCGCGAAGCGCGGGCCAGCGCTTCCATCATTTCGGCCTGCTGGGGGTAGAAGCGTCGGATCTCCAGCCGCGCCCGCCGGCACGCGCCGGATTCAGCCAGCAGGCGAAGTCGCGCCCGCTGCCAGCGCGATCGGCTGCGATAGGCGGCATTCAAAGCGATGCGGCAGTGGGTTCCCTGATCACACCCCAGGTCGCGAGGCGCCCCCTCGCACTCGATCACCTGGGTCACAAATCGGCTCGAAGCCCGCTCGAAATGCCGAGGACCTCGTTGAGAGATCCGCTGCGGTAGCCCTCGAGATCGAGAGAGACCCAGCGAAAACCGAGCGGTTTGATCACCGAGACGATCGCGCGCGCCATTTTGGGCTCGAGGGCGCGAGCGAGCTCGTCGGAAGCGATCTCGATCCGCGCCATCGGACCGTGATGCCGCAGCCGAACCTGGCGAAAGCCCAGAGCGCGCAGATTCTCCTCGCCGCGCTCCACCTGAAGCAACCGCTCCGGCGTCACTTCGGTTCCATACGGAAGTCTCGACGAGAGACAGGCGGACGCGGGCAGTTCGGCGGTCGGCAGACCCGCTTCTCGTGAGAGTCGACGGATCTCGGCTTTGGCGAGGTTCGCCTCGAGAAACGGCGACAGCACCCCGCGCTCGGTCGCAGCCCGATGGCCCGGTCGAAAATCCCTCGTGTCGTCGACGTTGACCCCGTACGCGACCGCGTCGAAACCCATCTGGTCGCGCAGGGCCCCGAGCACATCGAAGAGTTCGGTCTTGCAGTGGTAACACCGGTCGGGCGCGTTTACCCGGTAGCTCGGATTCGCGAGCTCCTGCGTGGCCACGAAGCGATGGGGGATGCCGAACTCGCGGGTGATCCGCTCGGCCATTGCACGGTGGCTCGCGGGATACGACGGAGATTCTGCGGTAACCGCGAGGGCGTCTTCACCCAACACCCGGTGCGCCGCATAGGCGAGATAACTCGAATCGACGCCGCCCGAAAACGCGATCAGCACGCGACCCGCGGCCCGGAGTGCATCATCGAGGGCAGCGCGCTTGGCGCCGAGATCGGGGGAGACTTCCACGGCGCCAAGGTAAGAGGGGCCTGTCGGGCGGTCAACACCCGCCGATGTGGAGCTGGACGCACCAAGCACTATGCTTGCCGCACGGAAACGGGGGGAACGATGGCCAAACTCCGGGTCGCTTTGCTCTTTGGGGGACGCTCGGTCGAACACGACGTCTCCCTCGTCTCGGCGGCTTCGATCCTGGGCGCGCTCGACCCATCCCGCTACGACGTCACGCTCGTGGCCGTCGACGCAGACGGCCGCTGGCACCTGGGAGACCCCACTCTGCCGCCAACCCTGGCGACGCTCAAATCGGCCGTACACGGAGAAGAGGTCGACCTTCCGGTCGCTCCGGGGCAACATACACTGATCCCAGTTGGAGAGAACGCTCAGCAGGGCGGTCATACGCTGGACGTGTTCTTCCCGGTGATTCACGGCCGGGGCGGCGAAGATGGTTCGCTCCAGGGATTGCTGGAACTCGCGGGCATCCCCTACGTGGGCTCCGGCGTGCTTGGATCCGCGATCCAGATGGACAAGGACATCGCCAAGCGCCTGCTTCGCGCGGCGGGCCTGCCGGTTGCGCCGGGAGTCTGCGTGCGCGCCCACCGGCTCTGCGATGGTGCAGCCGTCGTGGATGCTCTGATCGACGAACTCGGCCCGGCACTGTTCGTGAAGCCCGCCAACCAGGGCTCTTCGGTGGGCATCTCAAAAGTGGAGCGCAGAGAAGATCTGCTGCCCGCTCTGCTCGACGCCGCGCGCTACGACACCAAGATCCTCGTCGAGCGCGCGATCGACGCGAGGGAAATCGAAGTTGCGCTGCTCGGAAACGACCCCATTGAGGCTTCGATCCCGGGAGAGATTCGCACGCGACACGCATTTTACGACTACGACGCTAAATACCTGGACGGCGAAACGGAGCTGCTGATCCCGGCGCCCATAGACGACGAACTGGCCGAAGAGATCCGCCATCTGGCCATGGAGGCGGTCGTAGCGCTCGAAGGCGCAGGGTTGGCTCGAGTCGATTTCCTTGTCGACCGCAATTCGGGAGAAGTCTTCATCAACGAGGTCAACAGCATTCCCGGCTTCACCCAGGGGTCGATGTACCCACTGCTGTGGCAGGCGTCGGGAATCCCGTACCCGGCCCTGCTCGATCGGCTGATCGAACTCGCCCTCGAGCGCCACCGAATCACCACAGCGCTGGTGACCCGTTACGAACCCACGCGGTAGCCGAGCGCTCTGAGCTGATTGAGCCGCAACTCGTCGACCTCGATTGTCGGACTCTCGACTCCCCACGGCGGCTCAGAATCATTTAAGTAGCGATCGATCCGCTCGACCATCGGCTGCAGCGCTGCCGGATTTTCCGCGGAGCGATTCGTCGCCTCCCAGGGATCGGTGCTCGAGTCGTAGAACTCGACCGAGATCGGGTGATCGCCTTGCAGGATCAGGCGCGAGTCGCCGTCGGTCAGCGACACCCATTCACGCGGTTCGGCGCGGCCCCCCCAATGCTGATCGAGATGAGAGATGACGGGCCTCGTCAGATCTGCGGGCGCACGGACGTGTGAGGCTCCGCCGGCTGCCAGGATCAGGGGCAACATCGATCTTCCATCTACTCCTTGCAGCGGAGGCAATCCCACGAGATCGAGAAGCGTCGGCCAGACGTCGATATTGGCGACCGTCTCCTCGACGCGGATTCCGCGATCGAGAATCAGTGGGGGAATGATCACGTAGGGAACCTCGATGACTTCCCGATACAGATCGTACGCGTGCCCTTCCCGACCGTGCTCCAGAAAGGCTTCCCCGTGATCTGACGAAATCGCGATCACCGTCCGCGGCAACGCGCCCGCAGCATCCAACGCATCGACGATTGCGCCGATCACCCGATCCGTCCAGTCGATCGCCTTGTCGTATGCATCCGAATACGTCGGGCCGAAGGCGTCGGCGGCGTCGTCGAAGACGTATTGGTGGAGATCCATCAGGTGCAGATAGAGAAAGAACTTCTCCTGCCCGAAGCGTTCGAGAAAGTCCTGAGCCGCCATGAAGACATCCTCGTCGGTCCCACCAATGAAAGCGGCACCGGGAGAGTGACGCTGCAATCGGGCATCGACTCCAGCCTTGGGGGTGTAGTAGACGTCGAATCCCTGGCCGAAACCGAAGTTCGGTGCCACCCATCCGTTGCGCCAGATCCCGACCGTGCGGTAGCCCGCCGCCTTGAAGATCTCGGCCGGCATCACGGCTTCGTCCGGAATCGCGTTGTCGAAACGCAGCACGCCATGAGCGGCGGGGTAGGTTCCCGTCCAGAGCGACGCCATGGAGGTCTTCGTCCAGCTCGACTGAGCGATCACCCGTTCGAAGACGATTCCGTGATTCGCGAGATCGTCGATGACCGGCGTGGTTTGGCGCCCGTATCCGTAGAGGCTCATCCGGTCCGCGCGAAGCGTGTCGACCAGGATGAATACGACGTTCAGATCGCCGCGAGTCCGCAGCAGGGAGAGATCCTCGACCGTTCCCCTGGGGCGGGATGGAATGCGCAGATCGAATTGCAGCGCGACGATCACCAGCAGCAAAATGGCCGCACCGGCGAAATACGCCGAAGGGGACTCGAGCAGTCGCCGAAGCATCGACTAGCGGGCGAATCCTTTGGATTCGCTTGCAGCGTCACGCGATCCCATTCTGGGATCGCGCTCCCAGCTGCGCATGCGTCTGCGGCCCAGCACAGTGAGACCCACGACGCCGGGTCCGAGCAGCAACAACAACCCAGGTTCCGGGACAAACTTCAGCGTCAGCCGGGTAAACAGCGCTTGCTTGTCGCTGAAACCGCCCGGAATACCCTCTGTGAAGACCTGTGAAGGGGATATCAGCTGGATGGCCCCACCGACCTTCGCGGCCGTTGACGATCGCGGATTTCCCGCGGTCCACAGCGGTCCGCGTACATAACCGGTCGCCATTGCGGTGATGATGGTGCCGGGGGCGATGGATTGAAGCAGCGTCGCGGGCGCCAGCTGCCAGGGCGCGTGGTGAAACGAGACCCGGAACCCGGTCGTGTTGCCGGCCGTAATGGTTCCAGCGATGCCGATACCGCGGGTTGCGTTCTGGCTGAGGTCTGCCTCGACGGTGGTGCTGCTGAGGCAACCGACGAAGAGCAGGCAGATGCGCGCAATCCCCGAGATCGGAAGCGTGTTCTGGACCAGCTTCGCGGGGCTCGTCGCAGCGTGGGAGAGATCGAAGAAGAAGCCGCCCTGACCGCTCACGCCTCGCAGATCGTAGGATTTTACCAGGGCGGTGACGACGGGATCCGTGAACTTGACCGAGTCACTATTGCCGTAGTGGATGGGCCCGACCTGGATGCTGACGAGCCGGTCACCGCCGACGATCGGGTTGACGGTCGCGACGCCGACACCGTTGAGGTCGACGGGAGCGGTCGTCCCATACTTCACGGTGAGGGTCGCCTCGACGGACATCGCCGTCGCCCCAGCTCCCCCGACTGCTCCAACGGCCAGCGCGCCGATCGCGCCCGCGAAGCCGATGACCGCGCGCCACCCTCGCACCGCTCGCCCCGCGCTTCGACCCGGTATCACTTCGGCGCCCTCCCGCGCTCGCAACCGCGCCCGAACCCCGCTGCGCGGCTCCGCGTAGTCTAACAGCTGCAGCACCTTAAATATCTGATCTTTTGGGAGTTTCCATTGTCCGGCCCAACCGGGCGGCGAGCCGGCGCGCGCTCCAGGCGCGCGCGCAGCCCCCTTTGTACTGGCTCATTCGGCGAGGGATACTTCCCACTTCTTCCACGAGACGGAGTTCGATTTTCAGCATGGCCACCTGGAAGCCCGCGTGCAGTGCGACGACCGCGATGATCGAGCCGGTGAAAATCGCGACTGTGGTCGGACTTCTGGTATTGGTCGCGATGCAAAGTGGCTGCGGCGCTGACGATGATCGCATGGCCGAGGCTCGCGCACTCCAGAACGCAGGCCGGTTCGGGGATTCGATCGATGGGCTGCGCCGAGTTCTCGCCGAAATGCCGGAGCTTCCCGAAGCCAACTACCGCCTCGGCGTTGCGCTCGCGCAAACTGGGAATCCGAGTCGAGCGGTATGGGCGCTGGAGAAGGCGAGCGAGTCGAACGGGTTCTCGATCCCGGCCAACCTTCAGCTCGCCTCGGTTCAATTTGGGCTCAAGAACTTCGAAGAATCGATTCGCGCGAGCGATCGAGTGCTCGCCGGCGACCCGAACCACCGAGAGGCCCTCAGTCTGAATGCGCAGGCCCACGTCGGCGCCCGACAGCTCGAAGAGGCGCTGATCGACACGAGCCACCTGCTCGAACTCGATCCCGACGACTACCCGACCCTCGTCGTTCACGCGACGGTACTCGCCGAACTCGGCCGGAAGCGCGAAGCCGAAGCCGCCCACGAGCGCATCAAGGAGATCAGCGCAGCGAGCGGCGACGAGGACCGCGCGGGCCGCGGTTGCCTGGCCCCAGCGTTGTTCGCAAAGGACAACCTCGGGGATCTGGAGAGAGCCGAGGAACTCTACGAGGACTGTGCATCCAAATACCCGGGAAACCGCTTCGCAATCGGCCACATCGCGAGTTTCTTCGACGACGTCGGAAAACCACAGCGCGCGAGCGAATTGATCGAACGCGCCGTCTCCGAGGCGCCCGAGAATCTCGCGCTTCACTTCGCACTCGCCACGCGCCTTGACCGACTCGGCCGCGCGAAAGAAGCGGGATCCGTGCTCGAAGAGGCCGTCGACCGGTTTGGCGTCGAGGCGGTCGGAAATCAGCTCGTGCGCCACTACAGGCGCCAGCGAGATCCGCAACGCGCTCTCGCGGTGATCGAAGAGATACTGGACGAGGCGGGGGGCGCGGGGGATCCGCTTCGGTTCATCCGAGCGGATCTGCTCGTCGATGTGGGGGAACTCGATCGCGCGGAAGAGCTAGCCAACAACTTCGAAGAGCCAATCTACACGAACTTGATTCTCGGGCGCATCCTGCTCGCGCGCGGAGACGCCGAGGCTGCACTGGCGGCTTTCGACGAGGGCATCGCGAGCTGGCCCAGCAACGCTGGCGCGCGCTACCTCGCGGGCATCGCCGCGCTCCAACTCGGAAATTTCGAGCGAGCGATCGTCGAGCTGCGCGAATCGGTGCGCGCCGACGATTCCGCTACAGAGGCTGCGCGAATCCTCGCGCGGCTCTACTTCGAACGGCGCGATTACACCCAGGCAATCGCCTTTTCGGCAATCGCGCAGCAACACAGTGGACCCGCTCAACGCGCTGAAAACCGCAAACTCGACGCGCGGGCGCTCGCAGCGCTAGGTGACTTCGATCGCGCCCGCTCCGCGATCCGTGCACTCGCCGCGTCGCCAGGGCGAGAAGGAGAGGCCGCTGCCGAACTCGCCGCGGTCGAGCGAATGGCGAGCGGCCCGGCCGCGGCGATTGCCGCCATCGAGAACTTCGATCTCGACCTGCGGGAGCCCGCCAACGAGCCCGCGTTGAGATCTCTCGCGAATGACCTCGTGGTTGTCGCGCGAGCGGATCGGGCGATTACCAGCATCGACCGCGCGCTGCAGGCGCGACCCGATAGCGCCTCTCTTCACGCGCTGATGGGGACCACGCTCGCGCGCGCCTACCGGTCTACAGATGCGCGAAGTGCGTTCGCGCGCGCGCTTGCAATCGACGCCGACCACCCGGAGGCATTGGGCGGCATGGCCGCGCTTGTCGGTGCAGGGGGCGACACCCAACGCGCGGTCGAACTCTTCGATCGCGCCGCCGGGGCCGATCCGCGCAACGAGGTCTACGCGTACGCAGCGGCTCAACTCGTATTGGCTGCTGGAGATCGCAATGCCGCAGAAGCCAGGCTGAGAGCGATCGTCCGGCGGTCGGCGGGTCACCCTGGAGCTCGCAATGATCTGGCCTGGTTGCTCGCAACCGAGGGAAGGGACCTCGATCTCGCACTTTCCCTTGCCAGCGAGGCCAGCCGTCTGAGGCCGGAATCCGCGACCCTCGACACGCTCGGGCTCGTACACATCAGACGCGGAGAAGATGAGAAAGCCATCGATGTACTCGAAAAGGCGAGCGCAATTTCCGGAAGTGCGCCCACCGTCCACTATCACCTCGCAATGGTCCTGGGCAGATCCGGAAACACCGAACGCGCGCGAGAAATGTTGAAGCGCGCGCTGGCGGGTGGTGACTTTCCAGAAGCGGAGGCCGCGCGGCAGCAGCTCGCCGAGCTCGACCCCTCCTGAACGGCGGCGATCGAAAACTACCGGCCAAAACGGGTTCAGCGAATTGCGACAACGTGAACGGTTGCGCCGCTCCGCAGCGCGGTACCGACGAGCGTGGCCGCCAGGGCGAAAGGCGTGGCCGCAAACAGCCAGAACCACAGCCATCCGCGGGTTCGAAGGTCGTAGGGAGGCGGCGCATCGGGCGAACGGTGGTGCAGAAGTGCGTAGAGACCGTTGCGGGGCAGCGACTCGAAGCGATTCATCAGGCTCTGGATCCAGCCGAAGGGATTCTGGCGCAGCGAGAAGTGATGAACCGACCGCACGCGAAAACCGGTGAGGGTCAGTAGCTGCCGCAGCGCGGAAAGCGGAAAGTGATGGACGTGGCGCGGGAGATCGAGGTGAAACCAGGCCGCGCCGGTGCAGCGCGCCTGAAGGCTCGAAAAATTCGGGACGGCGACGATCAAGCGGCCGCCGGGCTTCAAGATCCGATGAGCCTCCCGCAGCGTGCCCGCGGGGTCGTTTAGGTGTTCGAGTACATGCCAGATGATGATCTGATCGAAGCTCGCGGTCCGGTATTCAGCGTCTTTCAAGCTTTCCGCGATCCGGATTTCGGCTCGCGGATCGGCCCCCCTTGCAGCCTCCGCGCTGATTTCGAGCCCGTGAACCTCGAAGCCCTGCTCGGCGAGCGCGCCCAGGATCACACCGCGCCCGCAACCCACATCGAGGATTCGAGCGCCCGCGGTGAGTTCGCGGGAGAGAAATGAAGTGTGGCGCTCGCCGACTGTCCGCACGAGGCCTTCGATCAGGGGTTCGAATTTCCGGCCGGGCTCCCCGTAGTACTCGCTGGGGTAGAGGGCCCGCAACCGATCGGGGCTCGGCATCGGATGAAAGCGGCCGAGCCCGCACCCGGTGCAGACGAACACTTTCTCCTCCATTGCCTCTACTTCGAAACGCCGAACGGCTGTTTCGGCGGAGCAGATCGGACAGGTCGACACGCGCTCGGTAGTGCCTGGAGTCGCCGAGACGCGAACGTCATGCTGGTACAGGGCAGCCGCGCCGGCGTTGGGGCTTCGTCTGTTCATCGGGCCAATGGCAGCGTGCGCTGCGAACCGGCCGAGGTCAAGAGATGCCACGCGAGTTTCCCCGCACCGACGCACTGGAATGGGGCTGCAGAACTAAGCGAACGACTCGGCGAGCTGACCCCGTGGCGCGCGAGCCCATACGTAGCGCGCGGCACCACCTGGCAAGAAAGCGGTCTCCGCGACGGTTTCGAAACCCACCGCCAGAAGGCCGGCGTGAAGCTCACCCAGATCCGGAAGCCCGTAGAGGTTGTCGTGCGCGTGGAGATAGAGATCAAAGGCCGCGGTATTGGCGGAAAGACCCATCAGCCGGGCCGCTGCTCGGTCCGAAACGACCGCAGTCTGGATCGCGAGAAGGCCGCCCGGGACGAGGCGCGAAAAGATCCGATCGAATAGTGCACGGCGGATGTTGGGTGCAAAGTAGTAGAGATTGTTGTTGAGCAGGACCAGATCATAGGAGCCGGCGGCGAGGTCCATGCCCATGAATTCGCCGACCCGAATCTCGCTTCGTCGCGAAAGGTCCGCGGCCTGCAGGTTGCGCAACGCGATCTCCGCAACCTCCGCATCCCGTTCGATTCCGATACCATGGGCGTCGCGGTAGCGGCGCAACATTCCGACCAGATAACCCCCGTAGCCACAGCCGACGTCGAGCAGCCGCCGTGCACCGCGCACACCCGGAATGCGACCGAGCGCAGAGAGGGCTTGCCGCTCGACCAGCTGGGAGATCTCGGCGGTGCGCCGGCTTTCTGCAGACGAACCGAACTCGGGCCGCGCGTCTTCTCTGATGAGATCCGGCATCCGTTCGAACAGCGGCCCGTAGCCCTCAATCGCCTCCTCGAGCAGGGCGCTCAGCGCCCTCGAATCGGGTGCCTCGAGCAGCCATTGCGCGAGGCCATCGATCTGGTAGGCGCGATCCCGTTCGCGAACCATGCGAATGAGCCCGTGAGAAGCCGCGGCGCGGAGCCAGGCCTGAAGCAGATCGGGAGCGAGTTGCGAATCCTGCGCGAGTTGATTGACGGTCTTCGGTTGGCGAAGAGCCGCGAAGAGATCCGTACGGATGCCCATCCACAGCAGATGCGCGCGCGAAAAAGAGGCCAGCGTCTGTAAGAACGTCCTCTCCCGCCACTTCGAAGGAGTTCGGGTCATCCGAGTTCTAGGTTGGCGTAGCGCAACATCACCGTCTTCAAACCCGCGCGGTCGAATTGGATCCGGAGCTTCTGGCCCGGTCCAGAACCGATGATCCCGGCCACCGTTCCGATACCGAACACCGGGTGTCGCACCCGCAACCCGATCGCGATCGACGATCCGTCAGCGGGCGCGCTCTGATCGTACGAGTAGTCGCGCTCGGGGTCCGTGTGGATGGATGCCCGGGCTGTTTCGGCGAGCGCAGCATTCGGAATTTCGTTCAGGAAACGCGAGGGCGGCGAAGATGTGCGCGAGCCGAACCGGCGGCGCTCTGCCGCGCAGGTCAGGGTGAGTTCTTCCATCGCCCGCGTCATCCCCACGTAACACAAACGGCGTTCTTCCTCGATCCCCTTTTCGTCGCGAGCCGAGGCCGCGTGCGGAAACATTCCTTCCTCCATTCCCACCATGAATACGATCGGAAACTCCAGACCCTTTGCGGAATGGGCGGTCATCAGGGAGACGCAGTCATCTCGCTCGTGATAGGCGTCCAGGTCGGACACGAGTGCCACTTGATCGAGAAAGCGCTCCAACCCGGAACGCTCGTCGTCAACCGCCGACGCGTTGACGCGCTCGAAGTCTTCCGCAGCCGTCAGCAACTCCCGCAGGTTTTCGAGGCGCGCGTCGGCCTCTGGCGTGTCCTCTTTCTCCAGGTGAAACGCGTAGCCGGTCCGGTCGAGCACACGAGCCAACGCATCGGCCGGCGACCAGGCCGCGACCTCGCTCTGTAGCGAACGGATCAGCTCGAGAAACGAGTGGATCTTGGGCGGAACCCGACCGCCGCCCTCTCCTTCTGCAATCAACGCAACCGCATCGAACAGGCCGATGCTGCGCTCGATGGACAGCGATTCGGCTCGCTCGATCGTGGTCTTGCCGATCCCGCGAGCGGGTTTGTTGATGATACGCCGGAGCGCAGCGACATCCGCGGGATTGATCACGAGCCGGAGGTAGGCGAGAGCGTCCTTGATCTCCGCGCGGTCGTAGAATCGGACACCCCCCACCACGATATACGGCATGTCGTACTTCAACAGTTCTTCTTCGAAGAGGCGCGACTGGTGGTTCGTGCGGTAGAAGATCGCGAATTCGCCACCCCTGCGGTTTCCCTCTCGGACCGCGGCGAGCACACGACGCACCACGTAGTCGGCCTCGCCCCGATCGTTCCGAGCGTGGTAGATCTGGATCAGATCACCGCCTTCCTGATCGGTGAAGAGGTTCTTGCGCCGGCGATCGACGTTGTTCGCGACCACACCGCTCGCACCATCGAGAATCGGCTGAGTGGAGCGGTAGTTGATCTCGAGCTTCACGGTTTTCGCGTCGGGATAATCACGCTCGAACTCCATGATGTTTCGGATGTCTGCGCCACGCCAAGCGTAGATGGACTGATCGGGGTCGCCCACCACGCAGAGATTTCGGTGTTGACGAGAAATTTGCTGCACGAATTCGTACTGGACGCGGTTGGTGTCCTGATATTCGTCGACCAACACGTACTGCCAACGCCGCTGATAGTGGGCAAGCACATCCGGAAAGCGCTTGAAGAGTTCGGTGGTACGGAGCAGCAGGTCGCCGAAATCGAGGGCGTTGCTATCGACGAGCAGGCGCTGGTAGGTGGCGTAGATTTCGGCAGTGGTTTCGGAATCGAGATCCTCCGCCGCGCGCGCCGCGGTCGCCGGATCCAAACCGTCGTTTTTCCAGCGGTCGATCCTCCACTGAAACCGCTTGGCTTCTGAAACCGAAGAGTCGAGTCCGTGGCGTTTGAGGGCGTCACGAATCGCGCTGCGGGTGTCGCCTTCGTCGTAGATCACGAATCCGCGGGAATAGCCGAGGTGGGAGATATCGCGTCGCAGGATCCGGACGCAAGCCGAGTGGAAGGTGCTGATCCAGAGATCCGCGGTAGACATGCCGAGGATCTTCTCCACTCGCTCGCGCATTTCACCCGCGGCCTTGTTGGTGAAGGTCACCGCGATGATATTTTCGAGCGGGATTCCGCACGCCCCTACGAGATAGGCGATGCGGTGGGTGAGCACCCGGGTCTTGCCACTGCCGGCACCGGCCAGCACGAGAATCGGACCTTCCGTCGCCTCGACGGCGGCGCGCTGCTGCGGGTTCAACGATGTGAGCATCGACTCAGCGTGCAAGCGGGCTGTCTCCCGGGGCTCTGCAAAACATACTCGGAGGTAAGCAGAGTCGGAGGATAATCGACAGCTGCCGCTGACTCAATGGGAAGTTCGCAGATGCCGCTCTATTCGACCGTAACGCTCTTGGCGAGATTGCGCGGCTGGTCGACATCGGTTCCCTTCAGCACGGCGATGTGATAGGCGAGCAACTGCAGGGGAACAACCGCGATCACTGACGTCAGATGCTCCCCGAGATCCGGGATGTAGATCACGTCGTTTGCCTTCTCGGCGATTTCCTCGTCACCTTCGGTCGCGATCGCAACCACCGCGCCCTCTCTCGAACGAACCTGTTCGAGATTGGAAATCACCTTCTCGTAGAGAATTCCGCGATTTGCGATCACGACGACCGGCATGTTCTCGTCGATCAGCGCGATCGGGCCGTGCTTCATCTCTCCAGCCGCGTAGCCCTCAGCGTGGATGTAGGAAATTTCCTTGAGCTTGAGCGCTCCCTCCAGGGCGATCGGATACATGATCCCACGACCCAGGAAGAGAAAATTAGTCGAGTGGAAGTACTTCTGGGCGATCTGGCGGATCTCGCCGTCGAGTTCGAGCGTACGCTCGATCAATCTCGGGAGCCGCATCAGATCCTGCAGGCGCTCGCGCACCTGCTCGCGATCGAGCGTGGCGCGCGCGATCGCGAGTTTGAGGGCGAGCAGGTAGTGGGCCACGATCTGGGTGGTAAAGGCCTTGGTGGATGCGACGCCGATCTCGGGCCCCGCGTGGGTGTAGAGCACATCATCGCTTTCGCGGGCGATCGTCGATTCGCGTGTGTTGCAGATCGAGATGACATGCGCTCTGCGCCGCTTTCCCTCGCGCAAGGCCGCCAATGTATCCGCGGTTTCTCCGGACTGCGATACGGGAACCAGCACGCAACCTTCATCGAGCGCGGGCCTTCGGTAACGAAACTCGCTCGCGAGATCGACTTCAGTCGGGATTCCCGCGATCTGCTCGTAGAGATACTTCCCGACCATGCACGAGTAGTAGGCGGTTCCACAAGCCACGAGGTGGATCCGGGCGATGCGGTCGACATCTTCGCGATGGATGTAGATGCCATCGAGATCGACATCGCAATTCTCCTCGGAGATTCGCGTTCCGATCGTGTCCAATACGGCTCTGGGTTGCTCGAAGATTTCTTTTTGCATGAAGCGGTCGTAGCCGCCTTTTTCCGCCGAAACGGGATCCCATTGGATTGCGATCGGCTCGCGCTCGATCGGGCGGCCCTCGGAGTCGATCAGTTCCACGCGATCGGAGGAGAGCACCGCGAACTCGCCGTCCCTCAAAGAGATCATCTGCCGCGTGTAGGGAAGGATCGCGGGAATGTCGCTCGCGAGAAACGATTCCTTCTCTCCCAGTCCAAGGATGATCGGGCTACCGCCGTTCTTTGCTGCGACGATGTGATCGGGATCGCTGCGGCTGACGATCGCAAACGCGTAGGATCCGGTGAGTCGCGAGCATGCAGCACGCGCAGCCGCGAGCAGATCGTCTCCGGCCTCGACGCGTTGATCGACCAGATGTGCGATCAGCTCGGTATCCGTGTCGGACTCCATCGTTCGTCCGGCACTCTCGAGTTCGACCCGCAGCCGCCGGTAGTTTTCGACGATTCCGTTGTGGACGATCGACACCGACCCCGAGCAATGCGGGTGGGCGTTGCGCTCCGACGGCTTCCCGTGGGTCGCCCAGCGTGTGTGTCCGATGCCAACGTGGCCTGCGACCGGGTCGTCGCGTAGTACTCCCTCGAGATTCGCCAATTTTCCGAGCGCGCGGCGAACGAGGATGCAACCTTCATCGAGGATCGCCACACCCGCGGAGTCGTAGCCGCGGTACTCGAGGCGGCGCAGGCCATCGATCAGCACCTCCATCGCCGAGCGCTTGCGGCCGATGTATCCCACGATTCCACACATGCTGCACTCCTCTGCCGTGCAAGAAACGCGCTAGCTCTTCTCTTCCTCGTCGCTTTGCGTTCGCCGCGAAGCACCGCCCGCGCCGGACCGCACCGCCCAGCCCTCGACGTTTCGGTGCCGCGCTCGCTCGACCGCGAGCGCATCGTCGGGAACCGCGCTCCCGATCGTGGATCCAGCCGCTACCGCGGCGTTGTTCCCGATCGTGATGGGCGCGATCAGATTCGCGTTGCAACCGATCTTTGCGCCTTCGCCGATGGTCGTTCGGCCCTTCTCCCGCCAGTTGTAGTTGACGGTGATCGCCCCACAACCGAAACTCGCTCTGGCCCCGACATCGGCGTCTCCGATATAGGAGAGGTGGTCGGCTTTCACGCCATCGCCGAGTACGCTGTTCTTGATCTCGACATAGTTGCCAATTCGCACTCCGCGTCCGAGCACGCAGCCCGGTCGAAGATGCGCATTGGGTCCGATGACGGTGTCATCGCCCACGTCGCTGGATTCGATCATGCAGCCGGGTTTGAGGTGCACGCCAGCGCCGATGCGACTTTCGCCCTGGATCGAACAGCCCGGCTCGATCACGGTGTCTCTCCCGACTTCGACGCCCACGTCGATGTAGGTCGCCCCCGGATCAACGACGGTAACACCATCGAGCATCAGCTGATCCAGCTTCCGGCGGCGAATCACCGCGGCGGCCCGCGCGAGCTCGACCCTCGTATTGACGCCGATGGCTTCTTCTGGATCCGCCATCTGCAGCGCTTCGACCCGCAGTCCGTCGCGCACCGACAGGCCGACCAGATCGGTGAGGTAGATCTCACGCTGTTCGTTGTGATCGCCGACTTGGGCCAGCATTTTCCAGAGCAGTTCTGCAGAGAGCAGGTAGACCCCCGTGTTGCGCTCGCGGATCGCCAATTCTTCAGGCGTAGCGTCAGTCGCTTCGACGACGCGCGCGACGGAACCGGCCTCGTCACGAATCACGATCCCCGGGACTTCGACCTCGGCGGTCAACAAGACCAGGTCCGCCTGGGTTTCGGCCTTGGTCGCAACCATCTGCGCGAGTGTTTCGGGCTGGATCAGCGGCGTGTCGCCATAGAGGATGAGCACGTCGCCGTTGAATCCCTTGAGGGCCTGCTCGGCTTGCGCGGCCGCGTGGCCGGTCCCGCGCTGCTCTTCCTGCCAGACGAAAGTCGCGCGATCCGCGAAGGCCTCGCGGACGCGGTCCGCGCTGCGTCCGACGATCACCACGAGCCGCTCGGGATTCAGCGACTCTGCTACCGCGAGGGGAAAGCTGAGCATGGGCCGCCCGGCGAGCGGGTGCAGCACCTTGGCGAGCCCAGATTTCATCCGGGTCGCCTTGCCAGCGGCCAGAATGACGACCGCGACGGAAGACACCTTTGAAGCCATCGATTCCCTCTTTCGGCTGCTCGCCGCCGAGATCTGACTCGATCTTGTCGGGCGCTGCGAGATCGGCTCGCGAGCCCCAGGAGCGTCTTCTGCTGCCCGCGCGTGGCGATCAGGGTACTCCGCCAGCCGGCTCCGGGGTAGAGCGGCCCCCTTGGGGCTCGCAACAGAGTCCGACCTTGCGGGGCTTTGATCGCCTTCTCTAGATTGACCACGGCAACGCACCCAACGAGGTGGCCCCATCCATATCGACGGCAACACCCGCGGTCTCAAATCCAACCAGGTACGCAGCCTGGAACGACTCACCCGGCGCCGCCTTCCGGTCGAGCGCGTCGTCAGCCACGAGGTCGCTCGCGAACTCACGGAGATCAGTTTCGAGATCGGCCGGCAGGTCGGACTTCTCGTCGATCGCCGCGGCGAAGTGACCCACGTGATGTGCGGGACTTCGAAGTCGATCGAGCTGCCCGACTGGGGTCGATTGCGGGCCGGCCGCGGTCGCCTTCGCGGGCTGCGCTGCATTCATACACACCTGCGCGATGAAGGCCTCGATCGCGACGACATGACGGACCTCGTACTGCTGCGCCTCGACGCGATGGTCGTGATCACGATGGACGAGCGCGGCCTGCCAAAGTTGGCTCACGTCGGATCACTACGCCCCGTATCCGATGGCGGAGACCCGGTCGAACTGCTCACACCCACGCCGCCCGCAAACCTGGACTTCGATTTCCCGGCGTGGATTCGCGACATCGAAGACGATCTCGGCCGTCTGGATCGGACGCGCAAGATTGGCAGCCGCGAGGGTGCAATCCTGGTTTCGGTTTCGGCGGGCCGCACTGCGGACGAACTCGAAGCCCACCTCGCCGAACTCGTCGAACTCGCGCGGTCCGCCAACGTAGAGGTCATCGACACGGTCACCCAGCAGCGCAATCGCGTCGATCCGCGCTATGTCATCGGCCCGGGCAAACTACAAGATCTCGTGATCCACGCACTCCAGAGCGGTGTCGACCTGGTGATCTTCGATCAGAGCCTGAGCCCGACCCAGGCGCGAAACCTCGCGCAGCGGCTCGATCTGCGCGTGATCGATCGCACCCAGCTGATTCTCGACATCTTCGCCCAGCACGCAGTCAGCCACGACGGAAAACTTCAGGTCGAACTCGCACAGCTGCGCTACCGGATGCCCCGTCTCGCGCAACGCGCGGACATCTCGCTCTCACGACTCGCCGGCGGCATCGGCGGGCGAGGCCCCGGAGAAACCAAACTCGAAGTCGACCGTCGGCGGGTTCGCGAGCGCGTCGCGCGACTCGAGCGTGAGCTGAAGAAACTGCGCAATCAGCGGAAGTCGCGCAGGAATCGACGCGCGCGCCGCGGGATTCCGGTGCTCTCCATCGTTGGCTACACGAACGCGGGCAAGAGCACGCTGCTGAGAGCGCTCACGAACACGGAGGCACACGTTGCCGACGCACTTTTCTCGACGCTGGACCCCGCCTCGCGCCGACTTCGATTTCCGCGCGAGCGCGAGGTGATCATAACGGACACGGTCGGCTTCATCCGCGACCTGCCGCCAGAATTGGTCACAGCGTTTCGAGCGACGCTCGAGGAGTTGAGGGACGCGGATCTCCTGCTCCACGTGGTCGATATCGCCACTCCGGATTGGGAGCGGCGAACCGCCGCAGTACGGAAGATCCTCGACGAGATCGGCACCTCGGACACGCCCGAGTTGTTGGTCTTCAACCAGATCGACCGGTTGCCCAGCGGAGAAGCCAGGGCATTGCTCGAGAGCAACGCCGGCGTTGCGATTTCGGCCCTGAAGCGAATCGGCTTGCAGGAGCTTCTCTCGGATGCAGAAGAGCTACTATGGGCCGAAGCGGATTCGCCGGGTGAGGATAACCGCGGACGGAAGCGCGTCCCATCGCTCACCGCTGAGGGGGTTTGATGATGCAACCCAACGCGAAGATCATCGGTACCGGCATGTGCGTCCCGGATCGCGTGGTGACCAATGACGACCTCGCGAAGCTGATGGACACCACCGACGAGTGGATCCGCCAGCGTACGGGCATCGAAGAGAGGCGTTACATCGAACCCGGACAACAACCCGCCGATCTCGCGTGCGCGGCTTCGAAGCGCGCGCTCGAGGCCGCGCAGCTCGGCCCGGAAGACGTCGACTGCATTGTGCTGGCCACGCTCTCCGCGCAGGCGGACTTTCCCGGCACATCGTTCTTCTTGCACGAAGAACTCGGACTCTCAGAGACGCCGTGCTTCGATGTCCGCGCGCAGTGCAGTGGGTTTCTCTACGGACTCGCGGTCGCCAACGGCTTCATTCGCTCGCGGATGTACAGGCGCGTTCTCGTCGTGGGCTGCGAAGTCCACTCCACGGGCATCGACCTCAGCGACGCCGGGCGGGACGTCGCTGTGATCTTCGGCGATGGTGCGGGCGCCGTGCTACTCGAGGCGACAGAGCACGAAAGAGATCGCGCGGGGTTGCTCGAAATCCGGCTCCACGCCGAAGGAAGGTTCGCGAAGAAGCTCTGGATCGAAGCGCCGGGCTCGGGCTTTACACCGGCACGGATCGACCAGAAGCTGATCGAAGAGCGGCGCCACTTCCCGCACATGGAGGGGCGCTTCGTCTTCAAGCACGCCGTAACGCGCATGCCCGAAGTCCTGCTCGAGACCCTCAGCGCCGCGAGCCTGAAACTCGAAGAGGTCGACCTCTTCCTGTTCCACCAGGCCAATCTGCGGATCAACGAGTTCGTGATGGAGCGATTGAGCATCCCGCCCGAGCGCTGCAGCAACAACATCCAGCGCTACGGAAACTGTTCGTCGGCCTCGATCCCGATGCTGCTCGACGAAGCCGCGCGCACGGGACGGCTCGAGTCGGGCCAGGTCGTGTCGATCACGAGCTTTGGATCCGGCTTTTCCTGGGCGAGCGCCGTCCTGCGCTGGTAGGAAATATGCCGCACTGCGTCTCAAACGCGCTGCCAGGTAGCTGAAGCTTGTAGTTAAGTATCTGTTTTTATTCATTTTTCCAGCCTACAAGCAAACTCTTGACACAATGACGCACCGTGTTATTTTCGTCTTTACCCCCATTCCCACGCAATCTGCGCAGGCCGGGCAACACAGAAGGACACTCCGATGGCAGAACACGAGACCCTCAGTGAAGCGCGCGAAAGCCGCATCAACGAAGCCGTCCAATTCTTCGACGACGAGTTCCAGCGCGTCCAAAAAGAGTTGAGCGCACGCCGGAAGTCGCTCGAGAAGGAGTTCGCGAGCAAGCGAAAGATCGTGGAAAAGCGCACCCGCAAAGAGCTGAAGCGAATCCAGTCGGAACTCAAGAAGAACCCGATCGTGAAGCGAGCCGACGCGGTCCGCAAGGACGTCACCAAGCAGGTCGAGATCGGCATGGACGCTCTTCTGGAACGGATACAGGTCGCCTCCAGGTCGGACGTGCAACGAATCAACAAGAAGCTCACCACACTGAATCGACGCCTGAAGGCAATCGAGGACAGCCGCAAAACCAACGGCAGCTCAGCTTCGATTTGAAAGCACGCGACGACGCAAGCGAATTCACAGGATTCGCCCGCTAGTTCAAAGGGCCGCCGCCCGACAGAAGACGCGCGGCGGCCCCCGATTGCTGAAGCCGCGGCAGCGAAAAGCCCGATTGGATTCTTTCGGTTATTCTGTAGCCGACAACTCCCCGAGGATCCGCCATGGCCGGCTATACCAGCGTCGACTTCCTGCACATCGATGAATTGCTCTCCGACGAAGAACTCGTCGCGCGCGACTCCGTGCGCGAGTTCGTGTCGAAGGAATTTCTCCCGCTGCTGCAAGAGCACATCCGACAGGACGGCTCGTTTCCGATGCAGCTCGTGCCGATGATGGGCGAACTCGGACTCTTTGGAACCAATCTCGAGGGCTACGGCTGCGCGGGCATGAACAACGTCGCCTACGGCCTCGCCATGCAGGAACTCGAACGCGGCGATTCCGGTCTGCGCTCGTTCGCCTCCGTGCAGGGTTCGCTCTGCATGTACGCCATCCACACCTACGGCAGCGAAGCCCAGAAGGAGCGCTGGCTGCCCGCGATGGCCGAGGGACGCGAGATCGGCTGCTTCGGACTCACGGAACCCGACGCCGGCAGCCACCTCGGCGGCATGCTCACCAGGGCGGAAAAGCGCGGGGATCACTGGGTGCTGAGCGGCACCAAGTGCTGGATCACGAACGGATCGGTCGCGTCGGTCGCGATCATCTGGGCGAAAACCGAAGACGGCGTTCGTGGCTTTCTGGTCGAGACGGACCGCCCGGGCTTCGAGGCCCGCGACATCAAGGGAAAACTCTCGCTGCGCGCGTCCGTGACGTCCGAACTCTTCTTGACAAACGTCGAGGTCCCCGACGAGAACCTGCTGCACGGTGCGAAAGGACTCGCGGGCCCACTCGGTTGCCTCAACCAGGCCCGTTATGGCATTGCCTGGGGATCGATCGGCGCCGCAATGGCGTGCTACGACGAAGTGCTGCGTTACACACAGGAGCGCGACGTCCAGGGTGGACCGCTCGCCGGAAAACAGCTCACACAGGAAAAGCTCGTCTACATGCTTACCGAGATCACCAAGGCGCAACTTCTGATCCTGCGCATCGCGCATCTCAAGGACGAGGGCAAGCTCCACCACACGATGGTCTCGATGGCCAAGCGCAACAACGTGGACATCTCACTCCGGATCGCCCGGATGGCGCGCGATCTGCTCGGCGCGAACGGCATCGTCGACGACTACCAATCGATGCGACACATGGTGAACCTCGAAACCGTCCGCACCTACGAGGGCACCCACGACATCCACACGCTGATCCTCGGGGAACACATCACCGGGATGCGGGCGCTCTAG
>SDBV01003683.1_pt1 | contig 22391 bp, 23 predicted proteins | sample 2277081 | NCBI WGS metagenome assembly SDBV01 (sample SAMN10402039, study PRJNA504765) | marine sediment metagenome | isolation source: marine sediment core GS10_PC15, 223 cmbsf | place: Arctic Ocean: Southern Knipovich Ridge | collected 2010 | reverse complement strand
AAAATGGTAGAAAGTGTGAACAGTCGGGGGTACTTTTCAACGTTTCAAGTCTCTCTTCTTTAATTGATGGATAAGGTTTGGTAGAATAATAGAGAAGGTTTGTGAACGTTTAATTCTAGAGCCGTCATATGCTAAGTCAGGTGACTGAGATGCATGGCTGAGGTCGCAGCTTTGCCTAAAAATATTTTTAATATAAAAATAAAAAATTATGGATAATCCAAGAACATTTATTAGTTTTGATTATGATCATAATGAAAATGAAAAAATCCTTTTCGCCGGTCAAGCAAAGCTATCTAAAACACCCTTTAACATTTCTGATTGGTCTTCAAAGTCTTCTTTGCCTCAACAACAATGGGAACGTTTAATTAATGATAAGATTAACAAATGCAATATATTAATTGTTCTAGTTGGTAAACATATGTCATCCGCCAGTGGTGTTGCAAAAGAAATTTCTTTTGCAAAGGAGAGTAGCGTACCGATATTTGGCGTTTATGTTGCTGGAGCAAACACATTGAGCAGTTTGCCAAAAGGATTACAAAGAGATAGGGTTATAAATTGGGAATGGGATAGCATTGCCTCTGCAATTAATCAAGTAATGAAAGAAGATAAAAATAAATAATTATCGTAATGAAAAAAGCGCTTATAGTCGGAATAAATAATTATTCTTCATCGCCATTAAATAGCTGCGTTAATGACGCAACAGCTGTTTCCGATATAATTGAGAAGAATGGTAATGGCTCTCCAAATTTTTCTGTAATACTGAAAACTAATATCTCAACAAAGTCTGATTTAAAGGGTTTAATAGCTGAATTATTTGAGGGAGATAATGACACTTCTTTATTATATTTTTCCGGCCACGGATTTTTAAATGAGCTGGGCGGATATATAGTTACGCCAGATTATAAGAAATATGATGAGGGAATATCAATGGACGAAATTCTTATTTTGGCCAATAAATCTAAAGTTAAAAATAGAATTATCGTATTAGATTGTTGCTATTCAGGAGCATTTGGTTCTCCAGAAATTTCAGCAGGAATGGCACAAATAATGGAGGGTGTAACAATTTTAACAGCTAGTCGAAATAACGAGGTGGCATTAGAAATTAATGACCATGGTGTTTTTACAAATTTGTTTTTAAGCGCATTACAGGGAGGAGCAGCTGACTTGAGGGGACACATAACTCCTGGCAGCATATATTCATATATAGATCAGGCTTTGGGTCCATGGGATCAACGTCCTGTTTTTAAAACTAATATCACTCGGTTTGTTTCACTGAGAACGGTTATACCGCCTATTTCCATTGACGTATTGCGAAAAATAATTGAATACTTTCCTTCGCCTGAATATGAATTCAAACTCAATCCTACTTTTGAGTTTACAGATCCAAGTAAAATAGAAGGAAATGTATCAATTTTAAAAGATTTACAAAAATTTGAAGGTGTCGGCTTGGTAGTCCCTATTGATGAAGAGCATATGTATTTTGCAGCAATGAACTCAAAATATTGCAAGCTAACTACGCTGGGATATCATTATTGGAGACTCGTTAAGCGTAAAAGAATATAACTAAAAAGCATGGAAAATTCCATACTTTTTAGTTTTTACTCCAGAATTCAACTACAGAGAATTATTAAGAAAAATCTTCAAAAGACAAACTGGAGATTAATGAGCGAGGGAATTAATTATAGATTAGGAATTCTATTCGGAAGATTAAGGGGTTATGACAACGAAGAAGATTTATTAAAATTAATAAATGAAAAAAGTAAATATTGAAGAATTAAATAATGAGGAGCTCTGGATTGGATATGCAGACATTCAACAAGAATTAAGAAGGCGAAAACTTGTAAGAACAAATAATATTGTGGGAGAGCGGGGAGAGTTTTTGGCAATAGAGACATACAACTCAACAAGCGGCCTACCTAATCTACAAGCCGCACCAGAGGGTACTCAAAACGTTGATGCTCTAAGTCGAAAAGGTGAAAGATATAATATTAAGACAATTAGAGAGCCAGGCAATACGACCGGTGTTTTTTATGGTATTGGCGAAAAAGGTAATGACTTAACCCCTGAGAAAAAATTTGAATATATAATTATTGTCCAAATATTTAAAAACTACAAACCAAAAAGGATTATAGAGCTAACATGGATACAGTTCCTAAAATACAAAAGGTGGCACTCAACTATGCGCGCCTGGAATATTAGCGTCACCAAGTCTCTATTAAGTGAAGCAAAAATTATTATTGATAATGCTTCAAAATAGAACTATAGATATCTATCACGTTTGCAGTATTTTTGATATGATAAAAATATCATATTATGAGAAAAAAGATTAAAGTCATAGATTTATTTTGTGGAATTGGAGGGTTGACACACGGATTTCTCAAGGAAGGGATTGATATTATTGCCGGAATTGATAATGACAGCACCTGCAAATTTGGTTACGAGCACAACAACAAAACAATCTTTATTGACAGAGATATAGCTGAAATTACAGCTAAAGATATTAATAAGCTTTTTGGTCCTAAGAGAAATATTGTCAGAGTCCTTGCGGGATGTGCTCCTTGTCAACCGTTTTCAAAGCTTAATTTAAAAAAAATTACAAAGAAAGAACTTCAGCCCTTGGAAAAATTTGCTCAGCTAATAGCTGAAATTAAACCAGACATTGTTTCAATGGAAAATGTTGCAGGTCTTGCTGACGTAAAGAAATATCCGATCTTTCAAGGCTTCATTGATACCCTGGAAGATAATGGATATAAATATAAGTACGAAGTGGTAGATGTTTCAGAATACGGCATCCCTCAAAGAAGAAGACGTCTCGTTTTACTTGCCTCACTATTCGGTGAGATTGAATTGATAGAACGAACCCATAAAGATAAAAAAGTTACTGTCCGTGATGTGATTAAGAACCTTGAACCAATTAAAGATGGTGAAGTGGGCAGAAATGATCCGATACATAGGGCTAGAAAACTTAGCTTATTAAATTTAAAAAGAATCAAAGCGACTCCTCACGATGGAGGTAGCTCTAATAGTTGGAATAAAGAATTGGTTCTTGAATGCCATAAAAAGGAATCTGGTAAGACTTATAGGAGTACTGTGTATGGCAGAATGCGTTGGGATGAGCCAGCTCCAACAATGACGACACAGTGTACCGGTTTAGGTAATGGTCGGTTTGGACATCCTGAACAAGATCGAGCAATTAGTCTTCGGGAAGCAGCATTGTTCCAAACATTTCCTAGCAGCTATAAATTTGTTGGCGAAGAAACTCCAATTATAACTAACAATATCGCACGATTTATTGGGAACGCTGTTCCAGTAAAATTAGGATCGGTTATTGGAAGAAGTATTAAAAAACATATTGAACAATATGAAACCTCTAAGATTTGACATATCCCTTACGGTTTTAAATCACCTTGGGCGAAATCTCTATCGCAGTTTTGCCACCATTCTTGGTGAAGCAGTCTCAAATGCGTGGGATGCAGAGGCTGAAAATGTGCATATCATTTATGATCCAGAGAAGCGCTATATGTGCATCGTTGATGACGGTTTTGGCATGAACAGAGATGATCTGCAAAAAAAATTTTTAAACATTGGCTATTCAAAACGAGATGAGTTGGGACTTCTTTCGCCCAACAAAAAGCGACACTATATTGGCAGAAAGGGTATTGGTAAAATGGCATTGCTGTCTTGTGCCGAACAAGTAGTGATTTTGTCAAAAACGGCAGGTGGGGAGTGGAGTGGAGTTGTTCTAGATAATAATGAAATTGATCAGGAGATTAAGAAAGGATCTGGCGTTGCAAACTATGAACTGAAAGATGCAGATTTAACTGCATACAAAGAACTCTGTGTTGGTGAAAAGGGAACAGTCATTTGTTTTAATGGATTAAAGGAAGAACGAAGCCATACTGAGGAATTTCTAAAAAAGGTCATTGCTCTTTATTTCCGGTTTTCATTAATAGACCCAGAATTCAAAATTTTTCTTAACGATAGCGAAGTTACGATTAACGCACTAAGTGGACTTGCTGAAAATACGCAGTTTGTTTGGAATATTAATGGCTACGATTCAGACCCCTACCTAGGGATGATAAAGCCTGCCTGCGAAGCTATTGCTCTTGCAACTGATAGTGAGGAAATACACGGGTTCATTGCGTCAGTTAAGAAACCAACGAACCGCAATATTTTTGGTGCAAAGGAGCGTATAGGGGTTGATTTGTTTGTTAACGGGAGAATGCGTGAAGTTGATATTCTTAAGCACTCGCCATCATCTCAGGTTCCGGAGGAATATCTTTACGGACAAATTCATATTGACTCGTTAGATGATAATAGTGAAGTGGATCGTTTTACAAGTAGTCGTGAGGGTGTACAAGTTGATGACCTCATCTATAAAAAGTATCTAGGGGAAATAAAATCTTTGGTATTAAAAATAATGGATCAGTGGGATGCCTTGCGTGATGAGTACGGCGGTGATGGTGATCCGGACAATATTAAGAGAGAATCTTCAAAAATTAAAAAAGCAAAGTCACTTTATCGAGAGGTTGCGAAGGATTATGTGAGCGAATCCGGAGACGGGGGTGGCAGTGATAAATTTATAAAGCATCTAGCGAATGACGCTGCTTTTAACAGTAGTAGCTATGTACAATGTTTTATTTCCGAAAATTTGTTAAGGAGGCATATTGATGATAATGGGTCGGCCCCGACGGCTTGCACCAACCCAAACCCAAGTGGAAAAACCTGCAATGATAGGTATGATTCCAAAACGGGCGTTATCAACTTATGCGAGTATTGTAAAGGTCAGAGGGGCAAGCAAGGTTTGAGCCAACAAAAGAGCGAGGCCGGTACTTCAATTCAAATCAGAAGTGCTGAAGATAATCTTTTGATGTACCTTGATTATATAGATTTAGCAAATATCATTAACAACAAAATACTTAGGGATGAAGATAAACCTTACAGGCCACTCAGAAATTCTGTGATGCACACATCTCGACTGACAGAAGAAGCAAAAACTAAGTTGACATCTGTGTTTGATAACGTTGTAGCTACAGTTAAACGGTTAGTTGGCGTGAGTACTAAATAAAAAGGAGAGGAAAATGGGGAGGAAATTAATGTAAAAGATATACTACTTTGAGACACTAAAATATATCCTTAAGTAGTGTCTCATTTGTCTCATTTTAGCTTAAAAAGCCCCGACCGAGACACGTTGATGGGACATGGCCAAATACCTTGAAAATCCCCTTAAAGTGGTGGTTCTAGACCGAGGATGCCAACAATGTAGAACAAGTTGGCGCCAAAGACGCTAATCTAGCCTCGTCGCTTCGCGACTCGGCACTAAAAAACTGCAAATTTTCGAGCATTTTCCAATCTTGGTTACCTTTTCATCAGCCCGTCGGGCTGTATTAAGCCTTCATTAAACAGGTTCTAACGTCTTATTGCTGTCGCTATTACTTATAATAAAAGTTCTGTTTCTTTTTCTTTTGATTGGAGTTTCCATAAGTAGGAGTAAAGGCCTGCTTTTTTAATTAACTCGTGATGATTTCCTGATTCAACAATTTTCCCCTGTTCTAAAACAATAATTTTATCAGCACGTCTTATTGTTGAAAAGCGATGAGCAATTATTAGAATTGTTCTGTTCCGAGCTATTTTCCATAAAGCATCTTGAATCAAACGTTCTGATTCAGAATCAAGATTGCTGGTTGCTTCATCGAAAATAATGATTTTTGGATTAGTTAAAAGCATTCTGGCAATTGCCAATCGTTGTTTTTGACCACCTGATAATTTAATCCCTCTTTCACCAACCATTGTTTTATAGCCCAAAGGCAGACTGCTGATAAAACGGTCAAGGTTGGCCATTTTTACAACTTGTTTGATGTCGTCTTTTTTTACTGTTGGATTGCCATAACTGATATTAAAACCAATTGTATTGTTAAAAAGAATTGGTTCCTGGGGCACAACGCCAATAAAACTTCTGAGTTGTGATTTAGTTAAGTCGCGTACATTAATTCCATCAATTAATATTTCTCCCTTATTAACATCATAAAATCTCAAAAGCATTCTAATTATTGTTGTTTTTCCTACACCGGAGCGGCCTACAAAAGCAACTGATTCTCCAGCCTTAATGCGCAGATTAATATCACACAGTAGATCTTTTTCATTATCTGGATAACTAAAACTGACATTATTAAATTGAATTTCTCCATTTATTCCTTTAATTTTTACAGGTTTTACTGGATCTTTGATTAGTATATCTTCATCTAGAACAGAAAAGTAGCGTTCAATATCAGTATAATTTTGAGCAATATCTCTTAAACGATGAAGCAAATCAAAGAATCTAAAATAAAAAGCAGTGGTAAAGCTGATAACTAAAACCAAATCACCAATAGTAATCTCAGCATTAACTAGTTTGTTAATAACAATATAAAAAATAGCCAGTATTCCGATATTGGATAAAGTTCCAATAGAGATCTCCATTAAACGAAAACTATTTGCATATTCCCAGAGTTTTTTAAGCCAATTTTTAAATTGTTTTTTTAATCTGCTTTCTTCTCTTTTTTCTTGAGCAAAGAATTTAACTGTTTCGTAATTAATCATATTATCAGCAATAATGCCTGAGATATTATCTTCAGATTTCAAGAAATCCTTTCTTTTTTTAATATTAGATTTGATTAAAAACCAGCTGATCAAACCATTGATCATAAATATCACTACCATTACAAGGGAAATTAAGGGCGTGATTTTGTTAAAGAAAAATATCACTATAATCAAACTTATTATTGTCTGGGCAATGCTAAAATGCAGGTTGTTAAAAATATGATGGAATGCAGAATCTCCTCTTTTGAAAGCACTAATTAAAGAACCAGTGCTTTTATTAACATGAAAAGCAAAATCTAAGTCTTGAATGCGTTTGAATACATGCATTCTAACATCCCTGCTTGCTGGAAGAATTATTCTATCTCCTAGATAGCGGCTTAGAGTTTGCAGCCAGTTACCAGCAAGTCTTACACCAACAAACAACATTATAATTTTCAGCAGTAACTGATAATCATAAGAAGGAATTGCATCAATTAAGGCTTTATAAACAAGCGGTATAAGGTTACTTACAACTGCAGCAGAGGTCATTATAAAAACAAAGATAATGTACCTTTTTTTATAATTAAATATGAATCTATAAAATGTTTTAAAAATCTTAAGCATAAATTAGAAAAATACCTTTTTTAGAGATTAAACTTATATATTATACAAAAAAATACAAAAATTACAAAGTTATTTTACAAAAATATTGAAATATTTGACCGTTTTTGGTCAAATCCGTATACTTAAGTAATGGCTAGAAGAAAAAAAACAAAAAGAAAAAGGGGAAGGCCAAGAATTTATCGCAAAAAAACTGTTTCAAGAAAAGGAAGAGGACGACCCAGAAAAAGAGGAAGGCCCAAAAAGGCAGGAGGATCCAGAGAAAGAGGGCGGCCTAGAAAAAGAGGAAGACCCAAGAAAACAAAGCTTGAAAAAGGTGAAGAGCCAATTAAAAAGATAAAAATCAGATTGATTGGAATTGGTGGTGGCGGTAGTTCTATTGTTTCTGAAATTGCTCAGAGAATTAAAGGAGCTACTTTTTATGCAGCAAATTCAGATATTAAAGCTTTAAATTCTTTAGGTAAGAAGGTTAAAAAGTGGCAGTTTGGTAAAGCTTTAACTCATGGTTTAGGAACAGGAACAGATTCAATAATGGGAGAGGAAATTGCCAGGAGAGAAAGGGATAAGATCAAGGAAATGTTAGAAGGTCAGGATTTAGTTATTTTAATTGCTTGCTTAGGAGGAGGATTGGGTTCTGGAGCTGCTCCAGTTTTTGCAAGAATTTCAAGGAATCTGAATAATTTAACTTACGGCATTTTTACCTTGCCTTTTAAATTTGAAGGCGAGAAAAAAATGGATAGTGCTAAAAAATCTTTGGAAAAATTAAAAGCAGAATTGAATGCTTTTTCTGTTATTCCAAATGAAAGGATTTTCCATATTGTTGATAGAAGTGCGCCGCTTAAAAAGGCCTTATCAGCAATAAACAAGCATTTAACAAATAGCATTCAAAGCTTAATTGAAATAATATATAAAGCTGGAATAATTAATATTGATTTTGCTGATTTAAAAACTATTTTTGATGGCAAAGGAAAATTGACTTATTTGAACTCAATGGAACTTTCAAAAGAAGATGATAAAGATGCGCTTGATAAGATAATCAATTATCCGATTTATCCTTATGGCATCAATGGTGCTAAAGGAGTTGTGTTTAACATTTCAGGACAGCGTGATCTTTCCCTGCTTCAGGTAAATCAAATTTCTGAATCTATTGCTAAATTAGTAAGTAAAGAGGCAAAAATCATTTTTGGAGTTTCTCGTAGAAGCAAATCTTCAAAAATAAAAATAAGTTTATTAGCAACAGGTTGTAATGGAAAAGATATGATTACAAAAGTTGAAGCAAAGGTTAAGCCAAAAATTAAGTCAAAGGTTCAGCCTAAAATAGTGCAAAAACAAGATATTAAAAAAGTTAAACCAATTAAAAAGAAAAATATTAAAAAAACCAAGTCGTTAAGAAAAAAAAGAAAGATTAAAATTAAAGTTGAGAAGTCAGAGATCTCTATTTTAAAAACATCTCAAGCTTCATTAACATCAGATTTCTCTGATCAACAAAAGCAGGATATGAGGGTAAGGAAAAATGCCTTGCAAATTAAAAAAGAAATAGAAAATGAAAAGGCTGAGATAGTTTCCAAAGAAAAGCTTTGGGAAAGACCTGCTTTTTTAAGAAGAAAAACATCTCAAGATTCATAGTTATGTACGATTTAATTATAATTGGCGGAGGGCCAGCTGGTATTACAGCCGGCATTTACGCAGCGAGACAAAAAATTAAGACACTACTTGTCACTAAAAACTTTGGAGGGCAGATTACAAAAAAAGCTGTGGCAATAGAAAACTATCCTGGATTTGAAGAAATCACAGGCTTAGATTTGATTAAAAAATTTGAAAATCATTTAAGAAAATTCAAAGATCAGGTTGAGATTAAAATGGAAGAAATAGTAAAAGTTGAAAAGCAAAGAGATGTTTTTTCAGTTTGTACAAAAGATAATACTAAATTCAAAGCAAAAGCTCTTATTATTGCTACAGGAGCTGGTCCAAAAGCTTTGAATATTCCAGGAGAAGAAGAGTTTATTGGAAAAGGAGTTAGTTTTTGCGCTGTTTGTGATGGTGTAATATTTTCCAATAAAGATGTAGCCGTGATTGGAGGAGGGAATTCTGGATTTGAAACAGCTCTTTTCTTGAGCAATATTGCCAGGAAAATATATATTTTAGAGTATGGTCCTAAACCAACAGCTGATCAAGAAAATCAAGAAATAATTAAGAAGAACAAAAAGACTGAAGTCATTACCAATACCCAATTAAAAGAGATTAAAGGTGATGAATTTGTCCATTCTCTAGTTTATAAAGACAGGATTAGCGGGCAGGAAAAAACCTTAAAAGTTGAAGGAGTGTTTATTGAAATAGGGCTGGTGCCAGCAGGTTCAATTGTTAAAGATTTAGTTGATTTTAATGAAAGAAATGAGATTAAAGTTAAACCAGAGAGTTGTGAAACAAAAACACCAGGACTTTTTGCTGCAGGTGATGTTAATGGAGGAAAGTATAAACAAATTGTTGCTAGTTGCGGTGAAGGGGCAAAAGCATTTTTAGCTGTTTTTGATTATTTAAAAAAACATAATTAGAAAATATAGAAATCATTTCATCTTTTTCATCAACATTTCTAAAAATGTTGTTTTAGTTTAAAATTAAGATATGAGAGACTCTGAGATTAAAAACATTACAGCAAGAGAAATATTGGATTCCCGTGGTAATCCTACTATTGAGGTTGTGCTGGAAATAAAATCAGGGGTTTTTCATGCATCAGTTCCTTCCGGCGCTTCAGTTGGAAAGCATGAAGCAATTGAATTTAGGGATGGAGGAAAAAGATATTTTGGCAAAGGAGTGTTAGGAGCAGTTGAAAATGTAAATAGAATTATTGGTCCAAAAATTAAAGGAATGAATGTTACTTCACAAAAAGAAATTGATAATTTAATGATTAAACTTGACGGAACAAATAATAAATCCAGTTTGGGGGTTAATGCGATTTGCGGAGTTTCTTTAGCAGTATGTAGGGCAGGAGCAGGCTCTAAGAAATTAGAGCTTTTTCAATATATAAATGAGATTTTAAAAACAACATACAAATTAAAGGTTAAACCAAAATTACCAGATCCTTTATTTAATATTATTAATGGCGGAGCGCATTCTAAGAGCAGCTTAAATGTTCAGGAGTTTATGGTTGTTATAGATAAAGATACATTTTCCCAAAAATTAGAAACTATTTTTGAAATTTATAATCAACTTAGAAATTTACTTTTGAGAAAATTCGGTAAATTAGCAGCTAATATTGGTGATGAGGGCGGTTTTGTTCCTCCTTTTTTAATCACAGAACAAGCGCTAGATTTTATTTTAAAAGCAGCAAAAGACTTGGGCCATAAGGTGAAAATTGTTTTAGATGTTGCTGCTTCCCAATTTTTTGAAGATGGAAAGTATAAGATGGGCGTAGGAGTTTTCACAAGACAAGGTTTTTTAAGATATTATTCAGATTTAATTTCAAAATATCAGATTTTAGGACTAGAAGATCCTTTTTCTGAAGATGATTGGCAGGGATTTCAAGATATCAATAAAAAGTTTGGAAAGAATATTTTAATAATTGGCGATGACTTATTAGTGACAAATCTCAAAAGAATGAAAACAGCAAAGGAGAAAAATGCTGTAAATTCTGCGGTAATAAAGATAAATCAGATTGGAACAGTTTCAGAAGCTTTAGAGGCAGTGAAATTAGCAAAGCAATATAAATGGAAGACAGTTGTTTCTCATAGGTCAGGAGAAACTAATGATGATTTTATTTCTGATTTTGCCGTTGGTGTTTGTGCTGATTTTATTAAAGCTGGTGCTCCGGCAAGGGGAGAAAGAATAGCAAAATACAATAGATTATTAAAAATTGAGCAGGAATTAGAAAAATGAAGACTGTATTAATTATTCTTGATGGCTTATCAGATAAGCCTGTTAAAAAGTTAAAAGGAAAAACTCCTTTAGAAGCTGCTAAAACTCCAAATCTAGATTATTTAGCCAGTAATGGTATTTGCGGTCTTATTGAGCCGTTTTATTTTCCTTGGCAAAAATACCCTCGTTCAGACACTGCTCATTTAGCTTTGTTTGGTTATGACCCTAAAGCTTATTATTTGGGTAGAGGTGTTTATGAAGCAATTGGTGAAAACATGAATCTTGGAGAAGGTAATGTGGCTCTTAGAGCTAATTTTGGTAGTGTAGACAGAAATTTAACAGTTATTGATAGAAGAGCAGAAAGGATTAGCAATACTAAAGCTTTGGTTAAAGCGATCTCTGGAATAAAAATTAAGGGAATTAGGTTTTCAGTAACTAAATCCTTAGGCCACAGAGCAGTTTTAGTTTTGGAAGGAAAAGGATTATCTTCAAGCATTGGTGGTGGTGATACTGATAAGAATATTGGAATAAGGGCCAAGAGCATTATTGCTTTAGATAAATCTAAAAAAGCAAAATTTACAGCAGAGGTTTTAAATGAATTTTTAAAACAAGCTCATGATATTTTAAAAAATCATCCTTTGAATAAAAAAAGAAAGAAACAAGGGCTTTTACCTGCCAACTATCTTTTAGTAAGGGGTGCAGGAGAATTTAGAAAAACCCCTAGTTTTTATAAAAAGTATAAGCTTAAAGCAGGCTGTGTTGCAGCAGGCCATATTTACAGGGGCATAGCAAAAGTTTTAGACATGGATTTAATTAATGTAAAAGGAGCAACAGGTGGTGTTGATACAAATCTTCTTGGGAAAATTTCTAGCATCCAAAAAAACTTAAAAAAATATGATTTCATTTTTTGCCATATTAAAGCAACAGATATTTTATCAGAAAATGGAGATTGTTTTGGTAAAATGAAATTTATTGAAAAAATTGACAAAAGCATTAAATCTTTGTTAAATATTAAAGATATAAAGATTGTCATAACAGCAGATCATTCAACTTGCTGTGAAACTAAAAAACACTGTACTGAATTGATTCCTGTTTTAATTTATAAGCATCAGGAATCTAAAAAGAGAAAAATTAAATTTTCAGAAAAAGATTGTAAAAAAGGAAAGCTTAAAAAATTCAAACAAATCAAGTTAATGAGTAAAATTTTAAAAAAATAAGCTATGGATCAAAATCTAATAAGAGAAACTCAAAAAAGAACCAAACAAGTATTGGTTTCAAGCGGGAGATCAAGCAAACTAGGGAGAATCAGTTTTGATGACCTTGTTTTTATTCCTGCTCAGTTAAATAAAAAACCCGTTGATTATTACAGAGAAACAATAACTACTGAAAGTATTGTTGGTAAAAACAGCAAAAAGCCAGTTAAGATTCAAACGCCAATTGTTTTTGGTGCCATGAGTTTTGGCTCTTTAAGCAAAGAAGCAAAGATTGTATTAGCAAAAGCCTCAAAATTAGCAGGAACAATAGCAAATACTGGAGAAGGAGGAATGCTTAATGAAGAAAGAGAGTTTGCAGGTAATTTAATAATTCAGTATTCAACAGCAAGGTTTGGAATTAGTGAAGAGATGTTAAAAAAAGCAGATGTAATAGAAGTTAAAATCGGACAAGGAGCAAAAGGGGGAATGGGAGGGTTGCTTCCTGCTGATAAAGTAACAGAAGAAGTTGCAAGAGTTAGGAAAATAGAAATGGGAAAGGATATTCATTCGCCAGCATATCATCAGGATATAAAAAATATAAAAGAATTAAAGCAAAGAATTGAGAAACTAAGGGAAATTACAGGAGGTGTTCCAATTATAATAAAAATTGCAGCAGGAGATATTGAAAAAGACCTGCCCTTAGCAGTTCAAGCTAATCCTGACATTATTGCAATTGATGGAATGGAAGGAGGAACAGGGGCAGCGCCTACTACAGTTTTAAATAATATGGGTATTCCAACTTTGGCAGCATTAGTTAAAGCAAGAGAGGTCTTGGATAAAATAAATGCAAAACAAGAGCTTTGGATTGGAGGGGGATTAAACAAACCAGCAGATTTTGCCAAAGCATTGGCTTTAGGAGCTGATAAAGTGTTTTGTGGAAGCGTTTTACTTGTTGCTATGGGGTGTATTCAGTGCGGGTTATGTTATCTTGGTAAATGTCCTGGAGGTATAGCCACTCAAGATAAAGAATTAAGAAGAAAACTTGATGTGGACCAGGCTGCTTCAAATGTTGCTAATTTTATTAAAAATTCTACTGAAGAAATTAAAATGATTGCTGGTGCTTGTGGAGAAAATAATATTTATAATTTAAATAAAGGTCACCTTAGAGCTTTAAGCTCAGAAATATCTAAAATATCTAAGGTTAAATTTATAGGTGAATAATATGGCTGATTATAAAGTAAACAAAGAAAAATGTATTAGTTGCGGTGCCTGTATTTCAGTTTGTCCTAAAGGAGCAGAGTGGGATACTGATGGAAAGTCCAAGATTAAAGATTCAGGTGAAATAGAAAAATGCGGAGGAGAATCTGTCTGCCCTTATGGAGCAATTGAAAAAGAGGAGTAGTTAAGTATTGACATATAGTTTTGTTTCACGATATACTTAAAACCGACTAATAAAGTCGGTTTTAAGTTTCATTGAATATGAGAATTTCCAAAAAAACACAATATGGATTAAGAGCGATGGCTTTTCTGGCAGATGTCTTTAAAAAAGACAAGGTTTTTTCTTTAAGGGAGATTTCTGAAAAAGAAGATATTTCTTTTGATTATTTGGAGAAAATAATTTCAAAACTTGAAAAGAACAAGCTTGTTAAATCAAAAAGAGGGATTAAAGGAGGATATTGTTTGGCTCGTCATCCTAGAAAAATTAAAGTAGGCGAGATTATTAAGATATTAGAGGGATCAATAGCTCCTGTTCAATGTCTTGTTATTGAAAAAGAAAATAAATATAAGTGTCCTAGAAAAAAAGTTTGTAAAACTATTTCTGTTTGGCAGAAAGTTCAGGATTCTTTAAATTCCACTTTAAATTCAATAACATTAGCTGATTTAATTAAATAATAATTTTAAAGATTATGGCAAAAAATAAACAAATTTATTTAGATTATGGAGCAACCACTCCGACTGATCCAAAAGTTGTAAAAGCAATGATGCCTTATTTCGATAAAAAGTTTGGCAATACAATGTCTCTTCACAGCTTTGGTCAAGAGGCAAAGCTAGCTTTAGAAGAATCCAGAGCAAGTATTGCTAGTTTGATTGGTGCCAAATCCAATGAAATAATTTTTACCAGTTCTGCTACTGAAAGCAATAATTTAGCCTTAAAAGGCATTGCTTTTGCAAATAAAGCCAAAGGAAAACATATCATTGTTTCTTCGGTTGAACATCCTTGCATTATTGAAGCCAGCAACTGGCTTGAGAAAAATGGGTTTGAGATAAGCAGGTTAAAGGTTGATAAGTATGGCATGGTTGATTTAAAGGAAATAGAAAGCTTGATTAAAAAAGAAACAATTTTAGTTTCAGTAATGCATGCTAATAATGAGATAGGAACAATTCAGCCGATTGAAGAGATTGGGAGGCTTTGTAAAAGTAAAGACATATATTTTCATACTGATGCAACTCAGGCTTTTGGAAAAATACCTATTGATGCTGATAAAATGAATATTGATCTGTTAAGTGCAAGTGCTCATAAATTATATGGTCCTAAAGGAGTTGGTTTGTTATTTGTAAGAGAGGGGACAAGGATAGAGCCTTTGCTCCATGGCGGTGGTCATGAAGCAGGTTTAAGGAGTGCAACTGTTAATGTCAGCGGTATTGTTGGTTTTGCCAAAACAGTTGAGCTTTGCAGAAAGGAAATGAAAAAAGAATCAAAAAGACAGATAGTTTTAAGAGAAAAATTGATTAATGGAGTGTTGAAAAACATTAAAGATGTAAAACTTAATGGTCATTCAAAAAAAAGACTGCCTAATAATATTAATCTTTCTTTTTCATTTGTTGAGGGTGAATCACTTTTAATTCAGCTTGATATGCTGGGGGTGGCTGTATCAACCGGTTCAGCTTGCTCTTCTGACAAGCTTTTGCCAAGTCATGTTCTAACTGCAATAAAATTAAAGCCTTATCAGATTCATGGATCTATGAGATTTACTTTAGGCAGATGGACAAAGCAAAGCGATATTGATTATGTTTTAAAGGTCTTGCCAGGCGTTGTTAATAAATTAAGAGAAATTTCTCCTTATAAGGTAAAAAAATGAGTCAAAACAAAATATATACAAAAAAAGTGCTTGAGCATTTCAAAAACCCGCACAACTTGGGAAAGATTAAAAATCCAGATGGAACAGGCAAGGTTGGAAATTTGGTATGCGGAGATGTAATGCACATATATATTAAAGTTGGAGAGAATAAAAAGAAAGAAGAGATCATTAAAGATATTAAGTTTGAGACATTCGGCTGTGTAGCAGCTTTGGCTACAAGCAGCGTTGTTACTGATTTGGCAAAAGGGAAAACTTTAAACAATGCCCTTGAACTTAAGAAAGATGATATTGTTAAGTCTTTAGGAGGTTTGCCTCAAATAAAGATACATTGTTCTTTTTTAGCAATTGATGCTTTATCTGAAGCGATTTATGATTATCTTAGAAAGAATAAAAAAAGCATACCTAAAGAGCTTGAAAAAAAGCATGAAATCATTAAAAAGGAATTAGAAGTTATTGAGGAAAGGTATAAAGATTTATTGGAAAAGAAATGAAACAAAAACCAGTGTTAAAAGTTGTATCTGCCATGTCAGGCGGAGTTGATTCATCAGTTGCCACAGCTTTGTTAAAAGAAGCTGGTTTTGATGTGATTGGTGTTTTTATGAAGTTCTGGGCAGGGGATAATCTAAACAAGCAGTACAACAGGTGCTGCTCTAAAGAATCAGAAAAAAGAGCAAGAAAGGTGGCAAGTATTTTAAAGATTCCTTTTTATGTTGTTGATTTTAAAAAAGAATTTAAAAGTAAAATAGTTAATCCTTTTTTAGTTAATTACGGAAAAAGCATAACTCCTAACCCTTGTGTTGTCTGTAATAAAGAGATTAAGTTTGGACTGCTTTTGAAAAAAGCAAAAAGCCTGGGCGCTGATTTTATTGCTACTGGCCATTATGCTCGGATTAAGAAAGAAGGCAGTGAGCTAGCCCTGATAAAGGCAAAAGATAAGGAAAAAGACCAGTCTTACTTTTTATGGAAATTGAGCCAAAGTCAATTAAAACACATTTTATTTCCAGTTGGCGGTTATTTGAAAAGTGAAGTTAGGAAAATGGCTAAAGATTTTAAGCTTCCTGTTTTTGATTTGCCAGATTCCCAAGAAGTTTGTTTTATTGATAAAAATATTAATGAATTCTTAAAAAAATACCTTAAAATTAAACCAGGGAACATTGTAAATATTAAAGGAAAGGCAATAGGCATCCATCAGGGTTTGTGGTTCTATACAATTGGCCAGAGAAAAGGAATTAAGCTTTCTGGGGGACCATATTATGTTGTAGATAAGGATAAAAGGAAAAATAGGTTAATTGTTAGTAAAAACAAAAAAGACTTGTATGAAAAAGAATTAAACCTGGAGAATGTAAGCTGGATTTCTTCTAAAAAACCTAACCTACCTTTAAAAGTAAAAGCCAAGATAAGATATGGGCATAAATCAACAGAAGCTGTTGTTTCTAAAATAAAAACAAAATATGTGTTAAAGTTTAAAAAACCACAAATTGCGATTACTCCAGGCCAATCAGCAGTGTTTTATGACAAAAACAAGCTAGTTGGTGGAGGAGTTATTGTTTAAATACAATGTATATAGTTTGTCATTATCACGAAATAGGATTGAAAGGGAAAAACAGAAAGTTTTTTGAAGAAAAATTAGTTGAAAACATTAAAAAAGCTTTATCAAAAGATAGTTTTGAGTTTGTAAAAAGAATTTCAGGAAGAATAATTGTGAAGTTAACTGATACAGGGCTAAAACAAAAAGACAAGATTAAAAAATCTTTGAAAAATGTTTTTGGAATGGTATTTTTTGTTTTTGCTTATAGTGTCAAGCCAGAAATTAAAACCATTAATAAAAAAGCTCTTGAAATTTTAGGACAAGAAAAATTTAAAACTTTCAAGATTCAAACTCAAAGATCTGACAAGGATTTTCCTTTAAAATCTCCGAAAATCAGTGAAACTGTTGGAGCTTTTATCGTTAAGAACTTAAAAAAGAAAGTTAAGCTGGAGAATCCGGACACAACTTTATTTATTGAAATAACCAAGGACTATGCATTTTTATATACAGAGAAAATCAGCGCTTATGGCGGTCTGCCTGTTTCAACGGGGGGCAGGGCAGTAGTTTTGTTGTCAGGAGGAATTGATTCACCTGTTGCTGGCTTTTTAACAATGAAAAGGGGGGTAAAAGCTATTTTTGTTCATTTCCATGCTCATCCTTATACAGATAAAGCTTCAATTGATAAGGTTAAAAGAATTGTAAGAATTCTTAACAAGTTTCAGTTCAGTTCAAAACTTTATCTTATACCCTTTGCTGATGTTCAAAAGCAGATTCTTTTAAAAGTATCAGCCAGGCTTCGTGTTATTTTTTATCGTAGATTAATGATGAAAATTGCTGAAGTTATTGCAAAAAAAGAAAAAGCTTTGGCACTTGTTACTGGTGATAGTATCGGCCAAGTTGCTTCTCAGACTTTGGAAAATATATTCGTAATCTCAGAAGCAGTAAATATGCCTATTTTAAGGCCTTTGATTGGATTTGATAAGGAAGAAATAATTGATTTGGCAAAGAAAATTGACACTTTTAATCTTTCAATTCTTCCTTATCAAGACTGTTGCGCCAGGTTTTTACCAGCCCGCGTTGAAACAAGGGCTAATTTAAAACAGGTAAAATCAGAAGAAAAAAAGCTTGATACTGAAGAGTTGGTTAAAAAAACGCTAAAATCATCAAAGCTTTTAACAATTTCAAAATAAGATATAATTAATAAGACACAATCAATAATTTTAAAAGGTTAATTTAGTAATTTAATTAATAAGTAAATATGCAATTAAAAGATAAAATAGCAATTGTTACAGGAGCAAGGAGGGGAACGGGAAGAACTCATGCCTTGGTTTTAGCAAAAGAAGGCGCTAAGGTAGTTGTTTCTGATATATCATTAGAAGGCTGTGAAAAAGTGGCTGATGAAATTAAATCTTCAGGAGGTCAGGCAGTGGCAGTGAAATGTGACGTTACAAGCAAAAAGGAAATTGATGGAATGGTCAAAAAGACTTTAGATAAGTTTGGTAAAATAGATATTCTGGTTAACAATGCTGGAATTGCTGAATTCAAAGCATTTTTAGAAATGACTGAAAAAGAATGGGATAGAACTTTGGACATTAATTTAAAAGGATATTTTTTATGTGCCCAGGCCTGTGCTAAAGAAATGGCAAAACAAAAATCAGGAGTAATTGTTAATATTGCTTCCGTGGCTATGGGTCAGGTAGGGATCGGTTTTCCCAATATCGCTCATTATTGTGCTTCAAAAGGAGGAATTGTTGGGATGACAGAAGCCCTGGCAGTTGAGTTAGCTCCTTATAATATTCGCGTTAATGCTATAGCTCCTGGATTGATTGAAACTTCAATGATTGATTCAATAAAACAGGATCCAAAAACTATGGAAGCAATGTTGGCCAGAGTGCCGATGCACCGAGTAGGTAAGCCAGAGGAAGTTTCCGAGCTAGTTTTATTTTTAGCCTCTGATAAGTCCTCTTACATAACTGGTTCTGTGGTGGTGATTGATGGGGGATGGTTAGCAACATAAATGAAAAATAAAATAACAAAAAATACAACATTAACTGAGATTTTGAAAAAACCAGAAAACGAAAAAATCCTGGCAAAATATAATTTGCCTTGTTTGACTTGCCCTTTAGCAAATATGGAAATGGATGAATTAAAAATAGGGAATATTTGCGAAATGTATGGAATAGATGCTGATAAATTGTTAGCTGATTTAAATAAAGATTCCAAGAAAAAATAATTTGTAAAGCTATTTTAACTATAGTAAGATATATTTTACAAAGAATTAAAGGTGTGATAATTTAAATTATACAATTTAAACAATAAAAAAGATTATGAACCAAAACCTCAAAGATCTATCAATTTTTCTAATTCCCATTATTGTACTTTCAGTTTTGGGAGTGTTCCTATATTTCAACCAGGATGCATTTTTTCAAAAGCATTTGTCTCCAGAAGAGATAGGTGAAAAAGCATTGAGCTTTGTTAACACCAATATATTGCCTGAAGGTATTACTGCATCTTTGATTGACATTACTGAACAAGGTGATGTCTATAAAATTCGTCTGGATGTCCAAGGAACTGAATATCAGTCTTATGTCAGCAGAGATGGAAAATACTTATTTCCTGATGGTTATGAGCTGGACTTTAATGCTGGAAATGAAGGACAAATCCAGCAAGAGATTTCAAAACGAGAAATACCAGATGTTAAGCTTTTTGTAATGAGTTATTGTCCTTTTGGTCTTCAGACCCAGAAAGCGTTTTTACCAGTTTATGATTTATTAAAAAACAAAGCAGAAATGGGTGTTTATTTTGTTGATTATATATTGCATGATAAGAAAGAAATAGATGAAAACTTAGTTCAATATTGTATTCAGAAAGAACAAGGAGAAAAGTATAGTGAATATCTATCGTGCTTTATAAAAGATGGTGACAAAGATGATGGTTCTGAAATATGTCTTTTAGAAACAGGAGTTGATGAAAATAATCTTTTAAGTTGTATTGATGCTACTGATGAGGAATTTAGTATTTATTCTCAGTACCAGAACAAAGATACCTGGGTCAATGGACAGTTTCCTAAGTTTGATATACACAGCTCCTTGAATCAGTCTTATGGAGTGCAAGGATCACCCACAATTGTTATAAATGATCAGATTGTTGATTTAAGCTCACGTTCACCAGAAGCATTTAAACAAATTGTTTGTAATGCTTTCTCTCAAGCGCCAGAAGAGTGCTCTCAGATTCTTTCCGACACAGTTTATTCTTCTGGATTTGGCCTAGAAGAGGGTGGAGCTGGTGGAGCTTCTAGTGATCAAGGTTGTGGTCTATAATAATTAAAAAAAATAGTAAAGAATGCCAAAAACAAGAGTTTTTTCCACTAAAGTTTGTCCTTATTGTATTGTTTTAAAGCAGTTTTTAAATGATAATAACATTGAGTTCGAAGACTTAGATGTTTCTGAAGATGAAGAAGCAAGAAAAGAAATGGTTGAGAAAACAAGGCAAATGGGAGTGCCTGTGATAGAAATTGATGGTCAGTTCGTAGTTGGATTTGATAAGAAAAAAATCTCAGAACTTTTAGGAATTAAAGAGTAATTTTTTAAAAACATTTATGATTAAAGTTGCTATAAATGGCTTAGGAAGAATTGGCAGAGCTGTTTTTAAAAAGATTTTAGAAAACCATTCTGATTTAGAATTGGTGGCTGTAAATGATTTAACTGATGCCAAGACTTTAGCTCATCTTTTAAGATATGACAGTATTTACGGGATTTATAAGAAAACAGTTAAAGCAGTTGATCATTCTATTTTAGTTGACGGAACAAATAAAGGAATGAAGATAAAGGTTTTCAATGAAAAAGACCCTTCTAAACTTCCTTGGAAAGAATTAGATATCGACGTTGTTTTAGAGTGCACTGGTGTTTTTAGGGATTATGACGGCGCTAAAAAACACTTAAAAGCTGGCGCTAAAAAGGTTATTATTTCAGCCTCATCAAAAGACAAGGAAAAAATACCTTGTTTTGTTTTAGGTGTTAATGAGGAAAAGTATGATTCTAAAAAACATGACATTGTTGATATGGCATCTTGCACTACCAATTGCTTGGCCCCGATTGTTAAGGTTTTAAATGATAACTTCAAAATTATTAAAGGGTTTATGACTACAATTCATTCATATACAACAAGCCAGAGAATTTTAGATCTTCCTCATAAAGACTTAAGAAGAGCAAGAGCAGCAGCTTTAAACATTGTTCCAACAACAACCGGAGCAAGCGAGGCAATAGGCTGGGTTATTCCAGAGATTAAGGGAAAACTTGATGGTTTGGCTTTCAGGGTTCCAGTGCCAATCGTTTCTTTATTGGACTTAGTTTGTGAAGTTAAGAAAAAGACAACTTCTCAGGATGTGAATTATATTTTTAAAAAAGCATCTCAAAATGTAAAACTTAAAGGGATTTTAGGGGTTGAAGACGCTCCTTTAGTTTCAACAGACTATATTGGCAATTCTTTTTCAGCAATTGTTGATTCGCCTTTGACAAAAGCAAAAGATAATTTAGTTAAAATTACTGCCTGGTACGATAATGAATATGGTTATGTCTGCAGATTAGCTGAGTTTGTTGATTTCGTTGGGAAGAAATTATAATTGTTAATTAAGAGTTGAAGAAATCGCGCAAAGCGCGGTTTTTTGATAGAATAAATGTATATGATTAAAAAAGGCAAGCTGTATTATCCTGGCAAAGCTTTTAAAGAAAAAGCTTGGATTAATGATGAATCTATTTATAAAAAAGCCGATAAAGACCCAGTTGAATTCTGGGAGGATTTAGCAAAAGAAATACACTGGTTTAAAAAGCCTAAAAAAACATTTTCTCATTATCCGCCATATTTTAAATGGTTTGAAAAAGGAAAACTTAATATCACTTATAATGCCTTGGATAAAAATCTTGAAGAAAGGAAAAACAAGGTTGCTTTGATTTGGGAGCCAGAACCAATAAAAGAGAAAACAAGATTTTTAACTTATTACGAGCTGTATAAAGAAGTTAATAAGTGCGCTAATGCTTTAAAAAAATTAGGGGTTAAAAAAGGAGACAGAGTTGGAATATATCTTCCAATGATTCCTGAAGTTGCAATTGCAATGCTGGCATGTGCAAGAATTGGAGCAGTTCATATTGTGGTATTTTCTGCTTTCTCTTCAACTGCTTTAAATATTAGATTACTAGATACTGAAGCTGAAGTTTTAATAACATCAGACGGGTATTTTAGAAAAGGGAAAGTTATTGATTTAAAGAAAAATGCTGATAAAGCTTTAAAAAGAAGCAAGGTTAAAAAAGTTATTGTTGTTAAGCGGGCTAAGAATAAGGTTTTAATGAAAAAAAATAGGGACTTATGGTGGCATGAATTAATTGAGAATGAAAAGGATGAATGCGAGCCGGAAAAAATGAGCAGTGAAGATACCCAGTTTATACTTTATACTTCAGGTTCAACTGGTCGTCCCAAAGGTTGCATACATGTTTGCGGTGGCTATACAGTACAAGCCTATTTTACAGGTAAGTGGATTTTTGATTTGCATGATAAAGATATTTT
>SDBV01003682.1_pt1 | contig 22394 bp, 13 predicted proteins | sample 2277081 | NCBI WGS metagenome assembly SDBV01 (sample SAMN10402039, study PRJNA504765) | marine sediment metagenome | isolation source: marine sediment core GS10_PC15, 223 cmbsf | place: Arctic Ocean: Southern Knipovich Ridge | collected 2010 | reverse complement strand
AATTTTTTCTTTATACAAGGCAAAATTTGAAAGCATAGCATCGCTACGGTTGAAAATTTTAACGCAGTAAAAAGGAAAAAGGGGGCGAAAATAGTGAATGAATTTAGTAATTAACACACTAGAAAGTAAACTCACCTTCCCACGGCATCCTTGCCTGTATGCCATTATAATAGTTCAATTTTTCTATAATCCTGACATATTGATATAATTCACCCGTTTTTTGTTGAATGACCATTGCCTTTGCTTCCATACCCAGGTCAGCCATTAGTTGTTCAAAGAAAGTTTTTTGAGCAGGATAAAATCGCAATTTATAGTCATCGCCAATACCTGCTTTTTCTGAAGCAATCTGAACTGCATCTTCAAATGTTCCCAAAATGTCCACCAGGCCATTGGCTTTTGCCTGGGTTCCTGTCCAAACCCTGCCGGAAGCAATTGAAATGATGTCATCAGTACTCATATGCCTCCCTTCAGCAGCCTTTGTAATGAAGGTATTGTATCCATCCTCTGCATGTTTCTGATATATTGATTTCTCATAGTCAGTTAAAGGTCGGCTTGCTGTTAAAATATCAGAAAAATCACCAGTTTTTACTACATCAGTGGTTATTCCCAGCTTGTTCTCAAGAAATCCGCTCACATTAAAAATGATTGAAAATATGCCAATTGATCCGGTAATAGTATTAGGGTAAGCTACTATCGTATCGGCAGCCATTGCCATGTAGTACCCCCCCGAAGCAGCATAAGTTGACATTGATGCTATCACAGTTTTTTCTTTCCTGGTAAGCATAACTTCCCTCCAGAGCTCATCTGAGGCAAAAAAGTCACCCCCGGGCGAATTGATTCGCAATACAACCGCTTTAACATTTTTGTTGCGTCGTGCATTTCGGATCTCCTTAACAAATTTGTCAGCACCTATCATGTTTTGCTCTCCTTGACCTTGTACAATTTCACCGTAAGCTACTATCTCTGCAATCCTGTTTTTTGACTTACTTACATTGCTATAAGAATTTAAATATTTGTTCAGAGTGACCAATTTTGGTTTTTTGCCCGATTCCTCGCCGGAAATTTCTAATAATAAGTCGTCAATTTCATCAGCGTATTTCAATCCATCAATCAAACCATTTGCAAGAGCATCGTCTGCACTTCTAATTTTTAAAGAAGATGATATTTCTTTTACTTCAGCTACATCCATCATCCTTGATTTCGAAATATCCGATAGTATTTTGTCATAAATATCATTAATAAACGACTCCACCTGTTCCCTGTTTTCGTCACTCATGTCCTTTCTTATAAAAGGTTCGACCGCACTTTTATAATCTCCAACCTTAAATACCTGGGCTTCAATTTCCAATTTATCCAGAGTGCCTTTAAAAAAACTTCCCGTATAGGCAATACCATTAAATTCAAGGTCTCCTTCCGGCATCAAAAAAATTGAATCTGCAGCGGAAGCTAAATAATAACTTCCCTCACTCATCATTGTACCATATGCAATTACAAACTTTCCTGAGTCTTTAAAATCTATAAGGCGGCTTCGTATTTCTTCGACCTGGGCGAAACCACCAGATATCCAACTCAGGTCAAGAAAAATTCCTGCAATATTTTCGTCTTGGGAAGCATGGTTAATCGCGTCAATTAATTCAAGAACACCTACAGTACTTCCTCCCTGAAATGGGTAGTAGCCTCCAAAAGGGTTCTCAATAGTACGTTCTGTAATTGGTTTCTCCAATTTGAGGTGTAAAATAGTGTTCTCAGATAGTTCAACCTTCTTTTCGCTTCCTAATACGGAAAAGATCCCTATCATTATCAGGAAGCCAAAACCGAAAAACAAAGTAAGCGCTACCAGCGTAGCCAGCACATTAAGAATAAACTTCATCACAAACAATTATTAATTTCAAATGCAAAATTAATTTTTTCCTTTCATAAATTACGACTTTGAAGCAAAACGGTAATTCAATTTATGATAGAGGGAATATTTCTATTGTTAGGAAGTAACATTGGTGATAAAAGGCAACAATTGAATATTGCTCAAAATCTCATCAATGTGAACATTGGCAAAACGGTCAGACAATCAGCATATTATCTTACTAAAGCATGGGGTAACACACTGCAGGAAGATTTTTATAACCAGGTCATAGAAATTTCCTGTAGTAGTTCCTGTCAAACCCTTTTGAATCAACTGTTAGCCGTTGAACTTGAAATGGGTAGGGAAAGATTTGAGAAATGGGGACCTCGAACTATTGATATCGACATTCTTTATTTCGGGAATAAAGTGATGAATAAAGAAAACTTAATTGTGCCGCATCCAGAGATACCCAACCGTATGTTCACACTGGCACCTTTGGTCGAAATTGCACCGGATTTTATTCACCCGGTATTACTTAAGTCAAACAAGCAACTCCTGAGAGAATGCACTGATCCGCTGAAGATAAAAAAGGTATAAAATCCCTGGGATTATAATCCTGAAACCTCGGCCTCCCGGTGAATTTTCTTTACAAGTCCCTGCAAAACCTTACCAGGTCCGCTTTCAACAAAATGAGTGGCGCCATCATTTACCATGTTCTGAACAGATTGGGCCCATCTGACCGGAGATGTTAACTGATCAATTAAATTCTGCTTGATTATAGAAACATTCATTGATGGTAATGCAGTTGCGTTTTGATACACCGGGCAAACAGGATCATTAAACAAAGTCCCATTGATGGCAATCGCGAGTTCTTCCCTGGCAGGTTCCATCAGCGGACTGTGAAAAGCTCCACCCACCTGCAAAGGCAATGCCCTGCGTGCACCGGCTTCTTTCAGTTTGATGCATGCTATTTCGATTCCAGCATTTGATCCTGATATCACCAATTGGCCGGGACAATTATAGTTGGCCGCCACTACTACATCCTGAATATCCTCACAAATATTTTCTACTACGGTATCTTCAAGACCAATAATTGCTGCCATGGTTGAAGGGCTTGCTTCGCATGCTTTTTGCATTGCCGATGCCCGCTTTGCTACGAGTTTTAAACCATCTTCAAATGAAAGCGCCTTGTTAGCTACAAGCGCGGAAAACTCACCCAGGGAATGGCCTGCAACCATATCGGGCTTAAAATTTTCCTGAATAAGGCTTGCAACAACAGAATGCAAATATATTGCAGGCTGTGTAACATTGGTTTGCTTTAAATCCTCCGCATTTCCATTAAACATGATATCAGTAATCCTGAAACCCAGAATAGAATTTGCCTGTTCAAATAATGTATTTGCACGGGAAGAAGATTCGTAAATATCTTTTCCCATTCCGGTAAACTGGGCACCCTGCCCCGGATAAATATATGCTGTCATGTACCTCAAATTATAGTTTGATTCCAGGCGGTAAAATTAATTAAAATATAATTTGAATCACGTTATGAACAGGTCGATTACATTATTAGATGGAACCATGCAAGTATTCCGTTTTCCGAACCACTTGTACCTGTTTCTTGCTATCCAATCGTATATTATATTCCGTAAAAACGATGGTATTAATATGAATCCATAAAAAACAGGCCAGCCACCGTCCAGAGATCGTGCAATCCGCAAGACAGCCGTGCTCTTTTTATAAATATTATCTCCATCAAGAAGAATAATAGAATCCGTTTGTTTGGATTCCCTGTCTTTATTTTTTAGAAGATCACGGGCAATGCCGGACTGAAGTGGTGCAAACCGGAAATGTTTCTTTGAATCCCTGGCAATTATAAACTGAACTGAACTGTTGCACAGATTACAAATACCATCGAAAAAGATAATGGGGTTTATCGTAATATGTCTACCCAACTTTTTATTACCTGGTGTTTTAGTTCCGGATCAAGTACGTCAAAATCAACTTCAGCAGAATAATAGTAAGTCCCGCTAGGCAACTGTTTGCCATCGTTTGAGCGTCCATCCCACCCGATCAGAATGCTGTTTTCACCTCCTGATTCAAAGCTATATACCTCTTTACCATTGCGGTTAACAACGGTAAATACAACTTTAATTACGAACCTTGGGCAAAGTAATGGATCAAGATCGGGATCATCCATATCATTGAATGCGTTGAACAGATCATTGTGTCCGTCACCGTTGGGAGTAAACACATTGGGAAGGGTATAACTCGGGCAATTATCGTTACAAACAATATCACCGGGTTCACTTTCGTTATCGGACCTGTCAACGGCGGTTACATAATAACACCCTTTAAAGGAAGGAAGCCCACTATGGATAAAATTAGTTGATTCAATGCGGGGACCAACCAATTCAAAAGGTTCATCTCCCGATTCCGAGAAATAAACATTATAGTATTTTATTGTTTCATCCGGACACTCTTCATCCTCTTCCTCCTTCCAGGCCAGCACATTTGCAAATGTACTGAAATCACAGGGTTTGTCAGAAAGGAATGTTTCACAATCCGTTAATGCTATTTCCAATTTCGGGGCGCAAGGAGGTATGGTATCATTGGGTTGCGCACATACGATCTGTGATAAATTTATCAGCGGACGTTGAATTTTAGGATTTCCATAGGAACCTTTTGTTACGACATAATAGCAATATTCTATTTTCTCATCCAATTCCGTATCATTGAATTGTCCTTCGTCCAGGTATAAAAATCCATTAATATTCACATTCGAACTATCGATGAGAACAAGCTCTGCAGGATTAGCTGTAGCATGATCGCGGAAGATCAGATGCATAGGGAAATCCTGCAAATTATTGGACCATGGGACCTGTGCCTGCCACTGGAGTTCAATCTTTTTAAACAGGGACTTGGGATTCAAATAAACGCTGGATGCATGCGAAGAGGTAATAATTTCGGATCCCTCCACATCTTTGAGCACAATTCTATAATTGTATGGATCATTTGACGTGTCTAAGCCGGTATCAATAAAAACTGTGTCATTTTCCTGCATGTTTTCTGAAATCTTTGTGTATTCGGAGCCGTTAAGTCCTAATGCACGATACAGATCATACTGGTATGGCGGTGGGAAAAGCTCTGGATCTATATCAAACGGCTTCCTCCATTTTACAGTAATTTCGCCATCGACAGGGTCTGTTTTGTCCACGGTCACGTTGGTGATTACTGGTGCATCAGCTATTATAATACCACAGATTTCCGTTGATGCATACGATTCTCCTCCCGCAGGATCGGGGAATACTGCCACTATCCGATAACAATAAAGTGCACCAAAGTCAAGAAAATCTCCATGGTTATTATCCAGGTAAGAACTAGCTGTTATCTCCACTTCATCGATCAACTTGTATCCTGCCGAATCAGGAATTCCAGTCAGGCATTCCGTGAAGGGATAGTCAAAACTATCAACCCGTCGCCAAATCTGTATTCTATCGGCATTGGAGCAGATATAAGTATCCCAGGTAAGGTCAATAGAACGTTCGGCATTAACAGACATTTCAAACCCCTGTGGCGCAGGTCCAACAACAGTTATATTCCAGGGTTCAAATCCAACCAGATTTGGCCCATCCTCCGGATCATCTGTTATTTTAAAAGTCACCTGGTAGGGTTGGGTTCGTACATGAAAACAATTCGTATTCCAATTGAAAATTCCCTGGGCAGGCTGTGGATCAAACTTTGCTGGAAATGGTTCAAAAGTTGAAGGTGAAGTCTCAAGTTCGAAGGGCCCACCAAAAGCCTCCAGCATTACAGGGTCATCATCCGGGTCTCTACCAATTACAACCTCATTGATAACAGTTCCTGCTTCAACGCAAATATCCTCGGGTATCTCAAGTTCAGGCCGGTCGTTGTCACATTCCTCCACAATTATTTGCATATCCCTCACAATTATACTCATAATGAATGCCTGACCATTCTTTATTCGCCATTCTTTAATCTCAAAAGCTATGTTATACTCGCCGGCTACAGCCGGTGCATCCCAAATGATATCACCCGTAACCGGATCGATATTAAATGTTGTTGGAATATTACCATCTTCTGTAGTTCCTCCAAAAGACTCATCATTAGGAAAACGATAGTTGCTTACCTCTGTTCCCCTATCTCTCCTGGGAATTGTCAGTTCATAAGAAATACTATCTCCGTCGGCATCAAAAGCCCCGGGGTTATGAAAGAAGATATTTCCGACACAACCTTCATCAATTGGTGGAATTAGTAATACAGGCGTATTACTACAACCTAGAAAAGGGTCAATATTGATAAGGGTTTCGATATAGAAGGTGGTCTCTACCGAATTATTCATGTTAAGAATACCGGCATTTCGATTGGCTTCGAGATACCTCAATACGAAAACACCGTTGGCACCATAGATATGTTCAACCTGAAACTGAACAATTCCAACATTATTGCCAAGATCCTGTTCCAGAATTAAATTTGCCATATCGCGCAAATTTATCGGATCAGATCCGTCGCCAAAGTTTAGTTCTCCTCCGCCAAATTCAACAGTTGATTCAAGATCTACCCATCCTGTAATTGTTATCCGGAATAAGCGACTATTGCAGGATATTCGTTCTAAAGTGATCTCTCCTGCCCTGATATGTGTAGCAAATGATTCTCTAACCGAAACTAAGAAAACAATGCCAACAACTACCCACCTGAGTCTATTCCTCATCAAAATATTTAAATTATCGTACAAATATATTGAGCATTTACTGGTTAAGTAACCCAATGTCCAACAATTTGATTGTATAATATTTCCAAAAACGTAAATTGCATCTGCAAAAACCTCCCGGTATGGTTCCTATCGATTCTTCAATTTCTATTTCCAATCCACTTGAAAAAGGGAATGAAATCTGGGCTACCTGTAATATTTATGGAAGTGAAGATACAAAAAATCACATTATTCTTACAATCAAAAAACTTGTGATTACAACCAATTCCAGTACATATTCATACCCGGTCAATACAATTCAATCTATTTCAACGGGAAGAAAAAAATACCTGTTACCTATAATACTTGGTGGCATTACCGGCCCCCTGTCACTACTGGGTTTTTATGAAAACATTTACCCGGCAACATTTTTAATGATCTTGTTTTTTGCATCAATATTTCTGATTTATTATGGAATTATTGGTTCAGCAGCGTTAATTATCCATTCGGCGGGTACTGAACAATTTGTCTTTTTAAAAGAAATATCTAATCCCTTGCTGGAATTTATCCGATTCGCGAACATCTTAATTCCTCAATTTGGAAGAAACGGTGACAAATTCTATTTATTTGCTATCCTTTTGGAAGAACAACATTTAAATTCGCTAAAAGATCTTTCACAAATTGATAACAAAATTAAACTTACTGATATTCAAGTGTTTACGCGAAATAGTTTAGAGGTGTATATGAGAAATTTTTCGGAAGAGGAAAGGTCGAAACTGAAAATAGCCAGAATTGATCCCGGAAAGTTATCGGAGAGGGTTGTGCTTCAAAAATTCGAAAATGGTTCTTATGGATTATTTATAGAGCATTTGACCGGTGACAGTATAGAAGAGTTATTAGATTTTGAGAATTTTTCCAATTAATGCAAATTTTCCCTTACCATTTCCACATTATGGAAGATATCTATTCATAATATGTGGTACCAATTGGTAAATCTATATTTGATACTATATTTGTTTCATTCCAGAAAGTAAATATGGCAAAGAAGTCTCGTAGAATGTTCGACCCCATCCTTCCCAAAGCGAAGGAGTGGCCGGTTGTAAGATTGAGCAAACATCGGGGAGAGTTTATTGAGGAAGTAATTACTGATAGTTTTAATAAAATAACGAATCTGTATACTTCTAAAGTTGCACTTCGTGAAGAGATTGAAACAACCATGTACCGCGAACGCCTGCGGATAAAAGCAATGCCATGGAAGGTTGATCCGGCCGATGAGAAAAGTTTTTGGGAAGGAGTAAAAAAAAGACTTTTGACTTCCGCTGCTGAAAAAGGACAGAAAATTGAAAAAGAAATTCTAAATTCAATCATTTCCCGCTACACCAATGAAATTGCAGGGAATTTCAAACCGTCCCGCTACCGGTTCGCAAGATCCATTGCTACCGCTGGTTTCCGCAGATTACTGAACGCTTCCAAGATCAAAACAATTACCGGGGCGATTACCGGCAAGCATACCTTACTGGATAAAATAAAAATAACAGGCGAGCTAGAATTAATTCGTACACTAGCTGCAAATGGTACAATCGTAATGGTACCAACTCACTTCAGCAACCTCGACTCAATCCTCATCGGTTGGGTAATCTATATGCTGGGATTGCCACCTTTTATTTATGGTGCGGGACTAAACCTTTTCAACATTGGCATATTTGCTTATTTCATGAATAGCCTCGGTGCCTATAAAGTAGATAGAAGAAAGAAAAACCTGATTTATCTGGAAACGTTAAAAACGTATTCTACACTATCTATTCAGAAAGGATGCCATAGTCTGTTCTTTCCAGGTGGTACCCGATCAAGATCAGGTAAAATCGAAAGTGAATTAAAATTGGGGCTACTTGGTACTGCCATTGAAGCGCAGCGCAAAGCATACCAGGAAGCAACCGGAAAAAATGGTGAAGCTAAAAAAGTTTATATTGTACCGGTCACACTTAACTACAATTTCGTTTTAGAGGCACCTGTTATGATAAAACATTACCTGGAACGAAAAGGACAGGAGAGGTTCTATTTTGAAATGGATGAGTACTCCACCTCTTATAAAATACTAACCTTTTTATTCAAATTTTTCACAAAAGATGCACAGATATCCGTTTCCGTTGGCAGGCCTTTGAACCTTGTTGGTAATTATGTGAATGCCGATGGAAATAGCTATGACCAACATGGAAATTTGATTAACACCCGCGAATATTTCATGACCCAGGGAAAGGTTACTGAAAATCCCCAACGTGAACAGGAATATACTCGGATATTGAGTAAAGTAATCACCAGAGAATTCCACATTATCAACAAGGTAATGGCAAGTCATATGGTGGCATTTGTAGGTTTTTGTCTTTTCCGAAAAGAATTTCCTAAACTTGATTTATACAGTTTCTTTCGACTACCCGAAGAAGACCTTTCATTAGAGTATAATGAATTTCTTGGGGCTTTTTCCATAGTAAAGAAGGAAGTTTTAAGATTAAACAAAGAAGGAAAAGTTGGAATCGATGACCATATGAACGAGAGTGATGAAGAAATTATTCAGCGCGGCCTGAAAAATGTTGGAATGTATCATGTCGTTCGCCCTATTACACGGAATAAAGAAGGAAAAATCATCACTCAGGATCTGACAACACTATACTACTACCATAACCGAATGGATGGCTATGACCTCGAAAAACTCATATCATAACATAAATGACCCGGTTGGTGTTGTTGGCGCCGGTAGTTTTGGCACTACAGTAGCATACCTTTTGAGTAAAAACAGAAAGGTTTTAATCTATGCCCGAAATCCGGATGCTGTTGAAAAAATTAATACAGAAGGAATTAAGAATGATGCTTCTGTTAATAGTAAAATTACTGCGATCAATGATCTGGAAGAACTTGCAGATAAATGCAGGGTTATTTTTCCCGTAGTACGATCCTCCGGTTTCAGGTCGATGATCAAAGAGCTTGCAAAATACCTTCATCCGTACCATATCATTATTCACGGCACCAAAGGCCTTGACATATCGAAAAGAATTGAGCATGATGAGGACCTTATATCGTTAAAAAGCATCAACCGGAGCGATGTCCAAACGATGAGTGAAGTAATCCTGGAAGAAAGTGTTAGCGTGAGGGTGGGATGCATTGCAGGTCCGAATCTTGCTGCCGAAATTATGGAGGATCATCCGGCAGCCACCGTTGTAGCCAGTAATTTTGATGAAGTGATCAATATTGGCCAGCAGCTTCTTCGGAGCGACCGTTTTCAGGTTTATGGAAATAAAGATCTCATTGGAATAGAATTAGCCGGAGTTCTTAAAAATATTATTGCATTAGCCTCCGGGAGTTTGTCGGGCTTAGGATATGGAGAAAATGCCCGGGCATTGCTGATTAGCCGCGGAATGGTGGAAATGATATACCTGGGCAAAATGCTTGGGGGCAACATTCAGGCTTTTATTGGGCTCGCAGGCATTGGTGATCTCATTGCTACCTGTACAAGTCCGCTCAGCCGAAACTATAGCGTTGGATACAGACTTGCTAAAGGTGAATTAATTGATGACATCATGGCAAGTATGGATGAAGTTGCGGAAGGAATAAGAACAGTAAAGATTGTTAAAACAATTCTGGATAGGCTCCCCGGAAGAGCACCCATCACCGAAGCAGTGTACAAAGTCTTGTTTGAAGGTGTAACAGTTCGATCAGCATTGGATCTGCTGATGCGTGCGCCATTGAATGTTGACATCAATTTTATGTAGTTGTTCAACATCTATTACTCCATCCTTATTTCAAAGAATTGAGTTCTGTGTCAATTGCAGCTACACGTTGCAATAATGGCGGATGACTGTAATTAAAGAAGACATATGCAGGGTGAGGATATAAATTACTCAGATTATCTACAGATAATTTTTTTAATGCCGATTGAAGCGACCTGCCATCATAAGTCCCGGTAGCATAAGCATCCGCCTCGAATTCATTTTTCCTGCTGAATATCGTCATTAATAACCCTGAAATTTTTGATATTGGAGAATAGAGGATACCAAAAGCCAACAAATTGAGGTGAATAGCTAAATGGTTTCCACCCAATGCAAATGAGAGGTTTTCATTGAATATCATCAGTGACAAAATAAATAACATCAATCCAATCTGAAAAATCGAGAGGATGAAGCTTGAAATGATATGCTTCTTTTTATAATGCCCTACTTCATGGGCAAAAATTGCTAACAGTTCCTCATTTGAATGGTTATTGATAAGGGTATCATACAGTACTACTTTCTTCTTCCTGCCAAGCCCCGAAAAAAAGGCATTCGCCTTGTTGGACCTTTTAGAACCATCGATAACAAATATATTGGTAAGCGGGAAGTCCACTTTAGAACAATATTCTTCAATCGAGGATTTAAGGTCACCAGCTTCAAGAGGCGTGAGTTTATTGAAAAAAGGCAAAATCAATGTAGTATAAAACATATTCATAAACAACATGAACAGGGTTATTACGGCAAGGAAATAAAGCCAAAAATCCTCTTCAAGGTTTTCAACCAGGTACAAAAAAGTCCATCCCAGTACACCGCCCAATATAATGGTTAACAGGTATCCTTTCAGTTTATCTTTAATATATGTAGACGGTGTTGTTTTGTTAAATCCAAATTTTTCTTCAATTACAAAAGTAGAATACACCTGAAATGGTGTATTAAGAATATCTGAAGCCACAAAAAGAACGCCAAAAAATGCCAGGGACAAATAGATCTCATTTTGAAAAGAAGGACGTAAAAGGTTGTCTACCCATCCGAAACCACCGAAAAACAATATCGCAAAAGAAAGGATAAAAGTGAAGGTACTTGTATAAAATGAAAACCTGGATTGAACCCGATGGTATTCCTGCGATTTTTTATACTTTTCTTCATCATAATACCCAACCATGGATTCAGGAATTTCGTCTTTCTGAGCTTTCAGATTGATGGTATCAAGTACCTGTTCGAAAATAAAATCGAACGAAATAATAGCAAGTATGATGATGAGAATTGTAGTCGTATCCATTTCAAATTACTGATTTGACCGGCAAATGTAAGAAAATACATGTCCGGCAATTGATTCCTTAATACTTTTTTTAATATCAATATATCAGGACGGGCGAAATATTTTTTAACCCCAATCCAAAATTCAGAAAATATAAATTAATACCTGGTAATTTATAAAGTTCTACGTTACAATATCCCTGTTAAAAATTCGGACAAGGGATCATACGAACATTTTTTGGAGGCTTCCTCGGATCCCCTGTAAACCAGGCATAGGAAATTGAAAATTCATGAGCACCTCCACTTTGAGCCCCAAGATTTGACAAAGTCAGGTCGAATGAATAACCAATGTTCAGAATTTCTTTTTTCGTCTTTTTTGAAAGTCCTACAAGAAACACAATAGCTTCATTATTGCCAATACCATCTACACTTTTCAAAGGCAATCCCCGATACCATAACCCAAAAATTATTGGTTCATAGGTAATGTAGACACCAAGATCCAGCTGATCAAACTTGCCCTGAAATTTATATTGTGCAGTGGGAGCAATACTCCGTTCCTGAGGTCTCGAAAAAAGTCCCTCTCCAATTGTGCCTTCGCTGAAATAAAATTTATATCCAATGTGTGCACTGTACTTCCTGGGTAAGGGGCTTGCCTCACCTATTAAAGACTGGTTAGGCTGGTTGAGGTGAAATGCCGAAAAACCAAGCCAGGCCCTTTCCGAATATAATAATACCCCGGCTCCTAAATCAAAGAAATTATTAACTGCTCCTGTATCGAAAGTTTCACCGGTCGGATCAATAGTGCCATCAGGGTTAATCTGATCACCAAAAATAAATTTACTGAAATCCACACTGCGCAGGGTATATCCAGCCTGAAATCCAGCGCGCATTGTGTATAATTCTGACAATGACAATTGATAAGCATACTGCGCTGCAACAGTTGTTGAATTCAGGCCGGAAACTGTAGCCTGGTCCCTACCTACATACAGTCCAATACCGCTATTTTTTTCATCAAAAAAGTGGTCACCCCATGCTGAGTAAGAAATAAAATTTGCATCCAGAGATGGCCATTGGTTTCTGTAATTGGCGCCAACACGCGTTAACTGAGCAGCCCCGGCAAATGCCGGATTAAGGTATAATGGATTAGAATAAAACTGCGAAAATTGAGGATCCTGTGCCTTTGTAATAGCAGGAATTAAAAAAATAAAAAATAATAAACGCCATTTATTAATGACCATAGGATTGATTTTTGCAACTAATGTATGTAAGCAAAGAAATAACATTTTAGATAAATACGAACGAATACAATGGTATTTATAATTATACATACCATTAAACGTTTAAATTCGTTTTTATGATATTCAAATTAGAATTTCTAAATTATATTGGCTTGAAAATTGATCTGTAAACCGAATATAAGCGGTATTTTTACTTTTTTATATATGAATATTACATGCCCAAAAGATTAATTTACCTGTTTCTTGGCTTGTTTTTAGTGTTTTTGGCTGCATGGGAAAGCCATGGACAAAGTATATACCAGGGGTTTACAAATCATCACTGGTATTTTGGTAATTCAGTATTTAGCATTTCTTTTAATAAAGGAACGCCAGCCTACCCATACCTGGACTCCGTTATGGTAACCCCTTATGGTATAGCCGGAAATGGAGTTGCCACGGATCAGGTTACCGGGGAATTGTTATTCTATACAGATGGCCCTACAGTTTATGATGCTTCTCACCAGTCGATGCCGGGTGCAACAAGCCGACCTGTGGTATCTGCAAACCAGGGAGTTGCTGTCAGCCCGGTTCCCGGAAGCCCGGATCGTTATTACATTTTTGCCATTAATTCCGGAAATGTGGACTTTTCAATTGTTGATATGGCATTATCGGGCAATCCTCCACCCCAATTTGGCGGTGATAACCTGGGTGATGTAAGTACCTGGCGGCAAGGACTACCCGGAGGAGTTGGTTCCAACGTATCCGAAGCCATGATAGTCGTGCAAAAATCTAATCTGGCGAACGGATATTGGTTGATTACCCAGCAACCCAACTCCGCCATCTATAAAGTTATTGATATTGGATCTTCTGGCATTGGAAGTGAAACAACAGTTGACCTGATTACACAAGGTGCTGTTACATTATCAGCAGCAAATTTTGGATTCAATGCCGCAGGACAAATTGCAGTAACCCCAAAAAATGCAAACAAAAATATACATTTACTCGATTTTGATCCCGCCACGGGTAGTTTATCGTTTAATACCCAGATACTTAATTCGGCAACCTCCGATATTACCGCATCAGATCCAATTTATGACGCTGAATTTAATCCTGCTGCAGATTTTCTATTCGTTTCCCAAACCGGCGAAGGTACCGATCCTCCGGGATTATTTGCCTATGACCTGCTAAACCCGTCAAATACAGCAATACAATTATTTCCCGGCACGATAGCACGAAGTTATGGATTGCAATACGGCCCCGACAACCTCCTGTATCATATTTACAAGGAAACAACCAGTGGTCCTTTTCTTGTCGGGAGGATAGAAAATCCCGGGGCACCTGTTGATAGCATAATTTATTCCGAACAGGTATTCCAATTGCGGAACTTTGGCGGACGACAATTCCCCGCAGTATTACCACCAAAGATTATTACACCCCAATTACCAACAATAATGAGTATCGGCACATGCGTAACAGATACAGTGTGGTTCTTTGCCGATATGGATCCTTTCACAGAACAGTTTCAGTGGGATTTTAACGATACAAATTTCCCGGGAGACGCATCTGCTGTTAGCCCGGGGTACAACTACCAAAATCCCGGAACCTTTAACGTAACGGTAACTACCACTGTAGGTGGTACTCCATCAACATCCCCTCCGGTACCAATTAATATTCAGCAGACACAACTGATGATTGACCTGGGACAGGACACCGTTATCTGTCCGGGAGAAGAACTTATCCTTGAAATTGATCAGCAAACTTACCCGCAATTGCAGAATGTAATCTGGTCAACAGGGGAAACCAACGTACAGTCAATCACTATTGACGAGGGAGGAAATTACTGGGTCAGCGGTGTAGATACACAAAGTGGTTGCAGTTTGCATGACGCCATAAGGGTGGATGAATATGGCCTGAATACTACCATTGGAAATATATGGTACTTTGGAAATAATGCCGGCCTGGATTTTAATCAAAACCCGCCACTGCCCCTTGATGACGGGGCGATGGTTGCACCTGAAGGATGCGCTGCATATTCCGATCGAAACGGGGACATCCTTTTCTATACCGATGGGCAAACTGTCTATAACAACTTACATCAAATTATGCCCAACGGCAATGGTGATCTGGCGGCGGACCCCAATGCTGCGCAATCAACAATCATTGTACAGTTCCCATCTGATGAAACATTATATTATGTATTCTCAAATGCCTGTACCAACCCCCTTGTTACCTGTGATACGTACCTGCTTAGCTACTCTGTAGTGGATTTGAAAGCAGTTGTGGGAGGCGATGTTGTCATAAAAAACAAACCATTATTTAAAAACAATACCGAGAGGATCACCGCGATATCTTTTGGCAATTTGGTATGGCTTTTGGCACATGAATTTGGAACCAACACTTTTCGTGCTTACCCAATATCTGAACTCGGTATTGGAGCTCCTGTTTTGTCCAGTGTTGGATCTGTACATGACAAACGGGATGGATTGCAGGGAGACGGATATATGAAATTTTCTACGGATGGAACACGTATTGCAACTGCGCTTTCATCCACCGGTAATAATACGATAGAATTATTCGATTTCGATGCTGGTACGGGTACTGTTAGCAACCCACTTCAGCTGGACCTCAATGAACCATCAGGCAAGGTGTATGGTGTTGAATTTTCGCCAAACTCAAACTGGCTTTATGCCACTGTTTCAAATATTGAATCAGGTGCACAGTCCAGGATATTCCAATGGCATGTTGATTCAACAACCCTTGCCGGCAATGTTACCGATCCGGATTATATCAAAAACTCAATGGCTGTTATACCGGCTGGTGTAACAACCGACGCACTTGGTGCCATCCAGATCGGCCCCACCGGTGTAATGTATGTTGCAATCAATGGGCAGGCTTTTCTCGGAAATATCAACAATCCGGACGGGCAGCAGGATGGTACAACAAATGCATTTGCTGACCTTACAAACGGCCAACCCCTTGCTGGAGGTACTACAACTGCCCTAGGACTGCCAAAGTATATTCAAAATCTTTCTTCACAAACCCCACCACCCACAATGGGGCTCCAGCCAACAGCTTGTGTGGGAGAAACAATCAATTTTGACGTAACTGCCACATCGAGTATTGATATGTTCTCGTGGAGCATCTTTAATTCTTCCGGTGCATTGGTTTCCAGCTCTTCCAATCAGATGGATACCATTTCATTTATAATTCCCGATACTTATGTTTTCAGTGTCAGAATATTTAACCGGTGTCTTGACCCAATTGCTATTCTCACTGACTCAGTAAGAGTTTTTCCTAATCCTTTGGATCCCTTTGGATTAACCGGCGTACCCATATGTGATCAGGCCGTAACACTCACTCCTTACAATGCTGACGCACATCCTGAATATGACTACTTATGGAGTACGGGATCAACTACCCAGGACTTAACTGTTTCGCAAATTGGCACTTATAATCTTGTAGTCACCGATCCTCAATCGGGGTGTATAAATAATTTTGATGTTTTTGTCGGGCCTCCCTTTGCGGTAGATCTCGGTGCCGACCGTACGCTTTGCGAAAATGTCCCACTCACACTTGATGCACTGGCAAATGCAGATGACTATATCTGGGAATTCATAATTGGAGGTGTTGCAACACCTGTTACAGGTTTTGAGACCACACGGTTTCTGCCACTCGACCAATTACAACCACCAAATCCTGTGCTTGTAGCAGGAGTGAATACGATCGCCGTAGGTGTTATCGACCCACTTGATCCTTCATGTATTGTACGTGACACTGTTGATATCACGGTGAACCCATTACCAGTAATAAACGCAGTAGCTAATCCTACATCGGGGTGTGGTGTTATTGACGGTTCCATAGATATAACCGGTAGCGCCACGGAAGATTATACTTATACCCTTACAGGGACATTTGTAAATATTACCCGGCTACTGCCCGCAGGAGCCGGAACGGTTTCCGAAACGGGATTACCCGGAGGAGTTTATATTATCGATATGGTCAACAATATTACAGGATGTACACAGAACCAGGGAGGTTTTATTATCGAACAAAGCCCTGGATTTACAATTACGGGAGCGGTTACCTCACCCGATGGATGCGATCCTTCCAATCCATCAGGTACGATTACAGTAACGCTTGACACGGATATCTTTCCCATTGATTATATATTGACAGAGCAAGCAACCGGAACAGTAATTACTTCGGGAAATGCAACAGAGTTAACACCCGGTGGCCTGGATTTTATTATCAACAATATTCCGGACGGCACGTATGTAATTGACGTAAATGATGACGCTACCGATCCAAACACCTGTTCTGCGTTTCTAGCTGATATTGTAATCATTCGGTCAACTACCATCGATCTGCAAGGTCCATTATCATTAACGGAATGTAGCGCATCTACAATACTCAGTCCGGCTTTTTTCTTTTCAAATGACCCTACGGCCATTGTCGAATGGTCGCTGGATGGCAGCCCCGGGTCGTATTCCGATGCTACAAATGTCCCTTTTACTGTGCTCGGTACCACATCAAATGTATTTATAAAAGCCAGGGATCCTGCAGGAATTTTCTGTGATTCGATTATGAATACCGAGATTACACTAACACCCCAACCCGAGATTAACATCGACTCGGTATCAGATTGTGCAGGATTTGTAACGCTCGCTGCTACTATTACAAATAGCTATCCGGGAGCTGTTTACAGTTACCAGTGGTTTTCGGGTTCGCAACCAACGTCCATATCAACACTTCAATCGGTTGATGTATTTACCGCTGGATTTTATTATGTGATTGTTTCCCATGCCAATAATTTATCGTGTTTTAAACAATTCGACCCACCGGTCACAGTGTCGCCTCCAATCCCGTTTACGGTGGCTTTAAATTCCACGCCACCTTGCGTTGGTCTGGAATTAACGGTTACTGCTGCTACGTTCAGGGATGACTTAACCTATAAATGGTTTATTGACGGTATTCTACAACCGGAAATTGATAATGTTATCAAACGAACCAATTTACCCGGTTTATACCGGTCGGAAGCCACAGATATCAAAGGGTGTACACAATCTGACGAGCTTGTAATTGTCCTCAACGAAACCACACCCAGTGATATCTTTCCTTTATACTCCGTTTGTTTCGATGAAGTAGGTGAGTTAGAAATTGACCCCGGAGGGCCTTTTGTTTCCTACGTATGGACCAACAGGGAAACAGGAGGTGTAATAGATATAACGCCAACTTTTACAACAGACAAAGCAGGAAAATTCCAGGCTGATCTTACGAACGGCTTCCAATGTATAACAAGCGATGCATTTGATGTAATTGAAGATTGTGACGCGAAAATTTTTGGTCCCAATGCATTGCGGCCAACAAGCTCAATAGATGAAAACAGGGTATTCTTTCTTAGTACTGAGTATGTTGATAAATTCGAAATATTTATTCATAACCGATGGGGCGAATTGATATTTTATTCGGACGAAAAAGATTTTACCTGGGGCGGGTCACTTAACGGGATACTCAGCCAAAACGGATCCTATACCTGGGTCGTAAAGTTTACAAAAGAATTTGGCGGAAATGGTGAAACGCTCACCGAATATGGGGGGGTCACTTTAATCCGCTAGATGCTCTTACGAAAGAAAAAATTATCACTAACTTTATAAAAAAAATAAAATGAGAAAATATATTCTGTCACTTCCTGTTTTACTATTTCTGTTGTTTTCCTTGTCAGCATTTGAAAACAATAAGTCCTTATCAACTTCTCTCAAAATTACTGTTATCGATATTCTGGGTAATGTTGTGGAAGGAGCAACGGTTACACTTTACAAAACGGAGGATGACTATCGTAATGAATCCAACCCAGTTGTAGAAGCTCAAATTACCGACAAAAAGGGTAGAACAACATTTAAAAAGGTAGAAGCCATTAAATATTACTTATTGGTAGTAAAAGGTGATATGAGCAATATTGGCGCCGGCGTGGAAACCGATGTACTTGAGGAAGGGAAGGTTAACAAAGTGAATATAATCATCGAATAAACTCGATTATCTTAGTGTGAGATCATGGTTTTTATTTGGCTAAAATTTTAATGCAACTACCTTTGCAAGGTGACGCAAAAGGGAACAGATGTACAGAAAGCAGCAAAAATTCTAAAGAATGGAGGGATTGTTGCCATTCCCACCGAAACGGTCTATGGCCTGGCGGCAAATGCCTATAATGATGATGCGATTGCCCGTGTATTTGAAGTTAAAAACCGACCTTCCTTCGACCCACTCATAGTCCATTCTCATTCAATTGAATCTGTTACCGAATTTATAACGGGCATGGATCCTCTTTTGGAAAAACTTGCTGAAAAATTCTGGCCAGGCCCCATTACGCTATTACTCAATCGAAAAAATATAATTCCCGATCTTGTTACCTCAGGAATGAACAGAGTTGCGGTCAGGCTACCTGACCATCAGATAACAATTAATCTTTTAAAATCCCTTGACTTCCCTTTAGTAGCGCCAAGCGCCAATCCTTTCGGGTATGTAAGCCCAACTACGGCAAACCATGTTATATCAAAACTGGGAAATCGTATAGATTATGTCCTGGATGGTGGTAATTGCTCCATAGGAATTGAATCAACAATAGTAGGAATTGATGACAACAGGCCTGTAATTTATCGATTGGGAGGGTTGGACATTCATGCTATCGAAGAAGTAGTGGGAAAAGTTGAAATAAAACCGCATGGTTCGTCCAATCCAAGCGTTCCTGGCATGCTACAAAGCCATTACTCACCATCAAAAAAAGTAATACTTGGAAATATTGAAGAATTAAGGAAAGCCTATAGTAATGAGAATTATGGAGTCATTCATTTTTCAGGAGAAAACGTAAAAGTATTGAATGAACGCGTCCTCTCGCCTTCCGGTAATATCCGCGAAGCAGCAAAAAATCTTTTTTCTGTACTACGAAGCATGGACGAATCAGAAGTCAGCATTATTTTAGCAGAGCCGGCTCCCGGGAAAGGCCTGGGACTCGCAATCAACGATCGATTAAAACGTGCAGCAACTTAAATTTCTATGAATATGAGAACTATAGATGACTATAATTTTGAAAATAAAAAGGCATTGATCCGGGTTGATTTTAATGTGCCACTGAATGCGGAATTTGATATTACAGACCTTACAAGGATAAAGGCGGTGGAACCAACCATACGCAAAATACTCGATGATGGCGGTGCATGCATACTTATGTCACACCTGGGAAGGCCAAAAAGCGGTCCGGAAGATAAATTCTCGCTTCGTCATATTGTTGGAGAACTCGAAAACAGGTTTGCAACAACGATTGATTTTGCAACTGATTGCATTGGAAATGAAGCGAAAGAAAAGGCAGAGAATCTGAAACCTGGGCAGATTCTACTCCTCGAAAATCTCAGGTTCCACCCGGAAGAAAAGAAAGGGGATGAAGAATTTGCTAAAAAACTCGCAGCTCTCGGTGATGTTTATGTAAATGACGCTTTTGGAACAGCCCATCGTGCACACGCCAGCACATCGATCATAGCACAATATTTTAATGATAAAATGGCTGGGTATGTAATGGAATCAGAATTGAATAATGCATCAAAAGTACTTTTAGAAGCAAATAAGCCCTTCACAGCAATTATGGGCGGCGCTAAAATTTCCGATAAAATTCTGATCATTGAAAAGCTCTTAGACAAAGTAGATAACCTGATTATTGGCGGAGGAATGAGCTATACCTTTTTTAAAGCGCTCGGAGGCAATATCGGCACCTCTCTCGTTGAAGAAGACAAACTTGATCTTGCCAAAACAATTATTGAAAAGGCCAAAAATAAAGGAGTAAATCTGGAACTTCCCATTGATTCGGTAATTTCTGATGCTTTCAGTGACACGGCCAATACACAGCTGGCTAAAAATTTTGCAATTCCGGATAACTGGATGGGACTTGACATTGGTCCCGAAGCCAGTGTCGTGTTTTCAAAATTAATCCTTGACTCCAAAACCATTCTCTGGAACGGACCCATGGGAGTGTTTGAAATGAAAATTTTTGCGAAGGGAACTATCGCTGTGGCGGAAGCAGTCGTTGAAGCAACCAAAAATGGCGCTTTTTCCCTTATCGGGGGAGGCGACTCCGCTGCTGCCGTCAATAACCTGGGATATGGTGAAGACGTATCCTATGTTTCAACGGGTGGAGGGGCATTGCTGGAATACATGGAAGGAAAAATTCTACCAGGCGTAGCAGCCCTGGAAGGGTAATAGTCAGAAATCCTAAATCCGAAAATATTAAATGCGAATTGGGAATTAACATGTCAACCTATATCAGGGACATACAAACATCGTTAATTGTTAATCGATATTCGAAATTAAATAAATATTCAAATTCATAAAACCCCATTATTTGGATGAGTACGGCTTACTTTTAAAAACGCTTATATTTTAAGGAGCTCCAAGCAATCCCGAAGCATCCTGTATCAATTCACCGGATTCAAGCATCTCTCTTATAACATCCAAAATCTCTTTGTCAGGATATGAGGGGAATTTATCCACTAACACTCTGATATTGTATTTATCTTCTTCAACTTTTTCAACAATTTGATCGTGTAGTGTTCGGAGTACCGTCACTCCCTTCTTCTTTTTTTCAATACACCTGTCGCAGACACCGCACTCGGTTTTCGTTTCTTCTCCGAAATATTCCTGGATAAGATTGGTTCTGCACGCTTCATACCTGCTGACATAGCTGATCATAAACTCCAATTTGTCTAACTCCACCTTACGCCTTAATTCATACATATGCTTCTGAATTGGCAGTTTCCCAGCATCCATTCTGGGAGTCAGAAATACAATTTGAGGAAGTTCCTTTTGCGGGCTATAGCTGATAACTTTTGCTTTATGGAGCCTTTGAAGATCTTTCTTCACATTTTTTTCGGTGGCATTCAACACCTTAGAAATTTTGTATTCTGAAATTCTTGTAAACAGCGTGAACATTTCACCTCCATACATACGCAACATCGCTTTAATCAAAGGATCAAGGGATGAATTTGCTACCTGGAATTGATAAAGTTTTGTATGATCGAACTGCATAAACACAGAAGAAGCTGCATTGTAAACCTCCGAAAACTGAATGAGGTCATATTCTTCAAGCTTTTTAAGTGCATAAAATACTTCCAGGTGCTCCAGGTTATATTGCATGGCAAACTTGTGAAGAATGAAATCAAAACCTGATGCGTGGCTGCTACCCACTGCCAGTTTATAATAATTGGCCAGACATTGATATATATGCTGAATATATTTCATTTCGGGATATGCCCTGTTGAAGTTGGAACGTGCATCCTCAATGTCTTTGGCCTGGAATAAGATGACTGCATATGCCTTCATGCCATCACGTCCTGCACGGCCGGCTTCCTGGTAGTAGGATTCCATGTTTGAATTGAGCCCTAAATGAGCAACCATTCGCACATCTGCTTTGTCAATACCCATCCCAAATGCATTGGTAGCAACTACAACCCGTAATTTCCCCGACATCCATTGGTCCTGAACTTTGATGCGGAATTGGTTGGATAACCCGGCATGGTAAAAACCTGAATTAATTCCATTTCTTTTAAGCCAGTCGGAGACCATTTTAG
>SDBV01003681.1_pt1 | contig 22401 bp, 18 predicted proteins | sample 2277081 | NCBI WGS metagenome assembly SDBV01 (sample SAMN10402039, study PRJNA504765) | marine sediment metagenome | isolation source: marine sediment core GS10_PC15, 223 cmbsf | place: Arctic Ocean: Southern Knipovich Ridge | collected 2010 | reverse complement strand
TTTTTGAGCTCTGACAATCAGGTAAGACTTTCCCGTCTCCCTACACAGTTGTGTCTTATCCTTAGACAGTTTATTTGCATTTGACTTTTTATGTTTCACCGACAGCCAGGCGAAGAGTAAATCTTTTATTTCAGCCGGTGTTGGTTCACGTTTGGTTACGGTGCGCAGGCTAACGCTATCCTCGGCTAGAGAATCCGAACTCTGGATGAGAAACCCACCCTTTACCCGGCGAAAATCAAGGTAGCCCTCGTGAGATATACTATAAGTCGGCGGTAATTCAGCAACAAGAATACGAAGAGCTTTCTTACGCTTTAATGCTTCCAGTGCCTCTGCCTCATATTCCGGGGCGACAACTATCTCATAAAAGACTGTCTTCATTGCCTCAGCCATGGCCAAGGTAACCGCCCGGTTTGAAGCAACAATGCCACCGAAGGCAGCCACCGGGTCGCCGCTAAAAGCCCGCCGATAAGCTTCAGCAATATCATCATGGCTTGCTAGGCCACAGGGATTAGTGTGCTTAATAACGGCTACTGTTGGTGCGGAAAAGTCAGTTACTGCCCCCCAGGCAGCATCAGCATCCAGGATATTGTTAAACGAAAGCTCCTTACCCCATAACTGCTCAGCCCCGGTGATAGCGGTCGCCCTCTTCTCGCCAACTGAGAGCTCAGCGTAGAAGGCAGCCTGCTGATGAGGATTCTCACCATAACGAAGTCCATAGCGTTTTTTCAGGGCAATGGTCATCTCATCAGGAAAAGCCTCCATATCCTGCCTCAGATACTGCGAAATAGCAGTATCATAGATAGCAACATGCTGAAAAGCCTTCTGTGCCAGCCGTTTACGCTCGTCCAGACCCAGCCCACCAGCCGTTAATTTCTCCAAAACCAGAGAATAATCAGCAGGGTCGATAACCACGATGACGCTGGGGAAATTCTTGGCTGCCGCCCGAATCATGGTTGGCCCACCGATGTCAATGTTTTCCAGCGCCTCGTCGAGGGCGACACCCTCCCTGGATACCGTCTGCACAAAGGGATAGAGATTGACTGCCACCAGGTCAATACCCTCGATGTTATTCCTGGCGAGTTCTTCCATGTGAGCAGGCAGGTCACGCCTGGCCAGAATGCCACCGTGAACTGCCGGGTGCAAGGTCTTTACCCGGCCATCAAGAATCTCGGGAAACCCGGTAATCTCAGAGACACTATGTACCGGCACTTCAGCTTCCGCCAGTGCCTTCTTAGTGCCGCCGGTACTGAATATTTCAAAGCCTAGCTGGCTCAACTCTCTGGCAAAATCGGTTACGCCGGCTTTATCAGACACACTAACAATGGCTCGCATAAATTACCTCCCTAATCTATAACCACCCTCGCCTTTCCCTCCTGTTTTATCACCTCGCCAATAACCTTAGCCTCAGGCAATGCTTGGGTAAGCTGGTCAACATCTTCAGGTGAGCAAATAACTACCATGCCGATACCCATATTGAACACGCGGTACATCTCGTCTTGAGCAATACTGCCCCGCTGCCCAATAAGACGGAAAATAGGGGGTATCGCCCATGCTTGGCTACGAAACTGCACTATCACCCCTTGGGGCAGAACCCGAGGCACGTTACCAATCAAGCCGCCACCAGTAATATGTGCCATGCCCTTAATAACCGGCAGCAGCGGCTTTAACTGACGATAGTAGCAGCGGTGAGGCTCCAGCAGCTCCTCACCCAGGGTACGACCTAACTCAGGATAATAAGCATTTAGTGCCGAGGAGGTAATATTGAAAATCTTGCGCACCAGGGAATAACCATTGGTATGTAACCCACTGGAAGGCAAGCCGAGAATGGCATCACCAGCCACAATCGTTTTCCCCATAATAATCTTTTCCTTCTCCACCACCCCGACAATAAAACCAACCAAGTCATAGTCCTTGCCGGTATATAACCCTGGCATCTCCGCCGTTTCACCACCAATAAGAGCACAGCCAACCTCACGGCAAGCTTGAGCTAATCCTTTAGCAATAGCCTCCACCTGTTCCGGCACCAGCTTGCCCATAGCAATGTAGTCCAGAAAGAAGAGTGGCTCAGCACCACAGGCAAATATGTCATTGACACAATGATTAACCAGGTCAATACCAATCGTATCATGCTTGCCTAGAGCACAAGCAACCTTCAGCTTGGTACCTACCCCGTCAACACTGGACACCAGAACCGGCTGTCTATATCCCTTAAATTCAAAAAGCCCTCCAAAAAACCCAAGGTCGCTCACGACCTCAGGGCGGAGGGTAGACCGGGCATGCTTTACAATCAGCTCTTTTGCCTTAGCCGCAATATCAATATTAACGCCAGCTCCAGCATAGGTTTCCTTAATCTGCTCTGCCTCCTATTGCTGCTTCATGGCCTCCAGTGCCAGTTTATCCATCTCAAGCTGCACCGGTATCGGGTAGTCACCCGTAAAACAAGCCAAACAGAAAATATCTTTAGGCAAAGCCACTGCCTTAATCAATCCGTCAATGCTCAGATAGCCCAATGAATCAGCACCGATAAAATCCCTAACTTCAGATATAGTCTTATGAGCGGCAATTAACTCCCCGCGGGTAGCCATATCCACACCAAAGAAACAGGGATAGCGAATAGGGGGAGCACAGATGCGCATATGCACTTCCCTCGCTCCTGCCCTTTTCAGTAACTTCACTACACTGGGAGTAGTAGTACCACGGACAATGCTATCATCAACCACCACTATCCGCTTACCATCCAGCATCTGGGGCAAGGGATTAAATTTTAGCTTAACGCCAAGGTCTCTGATGCGCTGGTCAGGTTCAATAAAGGTACGCCCCACATAGCGGTTCTTTAGCAACCCTTCAGTCAAGGGTATACCTGAATAGTGGGAATAACCGATACCAGCGGCGGTAGCTGAGTCAGGCACACCGATAACTAAATCAACATCCACCGGGTGTTCTTGAGCTAGCCCCTCCCCCATAGCCTGCCGTGCTGGGTAAAGCAGCCGACCATTAATGACACTATCGGGGCGGGCAAAGTAGATATATTCAAAGATGCACAGTGCCTTTCGGCCCGCTTCTTCTTGATAACTATCAACACCACTCTCAGTAATAGAAACTATCTCGCCCGGCTCAATCTCCCTGATGAAGCTGGCCCCAATATGATCAAGGGCACAACTCTCCGAAGCTAAAACCCAGCCACCATCAATGGCTCCCAAGCATAGCGGGCGCACACCAAACGGGTCACGAACGCCAAATAAACTGTGGTTGGTCATAATTGCCAGAGAATATGCCCCCTGAAGCCGGTGCATAGCGTATCTTATCTTGTCTACCAAATCCTTCTCAGGGGATGAGATAATGAGATTAGCGATAACCTCAGTATCAGTGGAGCTGCGGAAGGTATAGCCCTGGTCAGAAAGTTCTTGATACAGGTGCTCAGCATTAACGATATTTCCGTTATGAGCTATAGCAATAGTATTGGCGCCGTTACCGACAACAATAGGCTGAACGTTGCTTATCCGACTGGAACCTCTAGTAGAATAACGGCTGTGGCCGATGGCAATATCCCCGCCGAGCTTACTTAACGAATCCTCGCTAAACACCTGGGATACCAATCCCATATTGGCATAAACTTGGATCTTCTTGCCATCAGTAGTAGCAATGCCAGCACTCTCTTGACCACGGTGCTGAAGAGCAAATAGAGCAAAAAAGGTAAGCCGAGCTACATCCTCATTGGGGGCATAAATGCCAAAAACACCACAACACTCGTGCAAGTCTACCTGCCTCTCAATTCACCTCAACTAACCCTATTATAATTATAGACCATTTTCTACTTACAGGTCAATCTACCGCAACCCATCTTTACCACTAATTTTGGCACTGAGATTTCAGCCAGTCCACAACTACAGTCATCGCCTTATCGTTCAGCCGCAGCTGGTGCCCGGCGCCGCTAACTATGATTATTTGCTTAGGCTCGCCAGCTTCATCGTATAACCTATGGGCATGACTCACCTCTACTGTCTCATCCTTACTACCATGCACCAGCAACAAAGGTCTGGGAGCAATGGCGGCCACATATTTAATCGGGCTAACCATCCTGAAGCCATCAAGCCACTCATCGGTAGAAGAAGGGAAGTCATTATCCCTAATGACGCCAATACTGCGAAAGTGGTCAATAACCGACTGTGGTTTAGCGGTCTTGGTAAAGAGGGTAAATTCTGCCGGGCAGGCACAACTTACCATAGACGACACCCGCCTATCCTGTGATGCTACATATATTGAGACCGCTGCCCCACCACTGAAGCCAAGCAGGGATAGATGTAACCTATCTACCTCAGATAAGGTACATAAATAATCAATAGCCGCCTTCAGGTCTCTGGTCCAGCCTAAAATGTCAAGATTACCACCGCTAGCCCCGGTTCCCCTGAAGTTAAAAATCAATACGGCGAAGCCTTCACGGCAAATCTTTTCCGCCAGCAAAGGATAGCCTTTATCACCGGAGGCAGGGCTCCTAGCCGGAATACCATGACAAACACAAACAGCAGGATAAGTCATCCTGCCAACGGGTAGATAAAGCCGCCCCACAAGCTTTAAGTCGTCTACTTCCAGAGTAACAACTTCTCTGAACATAGTATTATGTCAACTTCAATAGGACAAAAAACTCCCTATTCCCGGAAGCACCAAGGATAGGCGATGCCACCAGCCCCCCCAGTCTAAAGCGATGGTCCGTCATCCAGGTGATAAACCGCCCCAGAACCCTGGCATGCACCATAGGCTCCTTAATCACCCCTCTCTTACCCACCTCCTCCCTCCTCGCTTCAAACTGCGGCTTGATGAGCACCAGTAAATAACCATTATCCTTGAGCAGTTTAGACACCGACGGTATTACCTTTGTCACCGAGATAAAGGACAAATCCATGGCAGCCAAATCCACCTTCTCAGGCAGGGGGATAGGATAGCGGGCATTTACTCTTTCCATAACCACCACCCGTGAATCCTGCCTCAGGCGGTAATCTAGCTGACCATAGCCTACATCTATAGCATAAACCCGGCTTGCCCCTCGCTTAAGCAGGCAATCGGTAAAGCCACCAGTTGACGCCCCAATATCAGCCACCACCTTGGCTGAGACATCAAGCTGGAACTGGTTAAGGACGTAATCAAGCTTGACCCCACCCCGACCAACAAAAGGGGGCGGCTCAAGTATAGAAATTGCCGCCTCCTCATTTCCCAGAGTTCCCGACTTAACAATGGTTTTGCCATCCACCCCCACCTCCCCCGCCATAATTAATGCCTGAGCCTTAGCCCGGCTCTCCACCAACCCCCTCTCCACAAGCAAGTTATCAATCCGCCGCTTGGTCAACTATCCACGCCCTGCCAAAGATTAATTTTCTCTTTAAACTTCCTTGTCAGCATAGCATAAATACTATGATTGAGCTACATATCTTAGGATGAGAAGATATGATAAGACTGGACTCAGCTGCTGCTCAAATGGAAACGGAGTAAATTCCGCCAAGGCAAGGCGGGGAGGGTACTATTCGGTTGATTAAAGGGATTACTTGGCTTAATATTGATAATAGGTTGTCATTTGGGTTATTAATGGTCACTCCACAGAATAGATCCGACTTAGAAGGAGAGGGTAATTGACCGACCATACTCATCATCACCCCCTGCCGGTGGGGAGTAAACTCAAATTTGGCATTATGTTTACCAGTTTCATTCTGGTAGTGGAGGTGGCCGGTGGGCTTATGTCTAATAGCTTGGCTTTACTCAGCGACGCCGGGCATGTATTCGCCGATGTTATCGCTCTTTCCCTCAGTTGGTATGGCGTGAGGCAGGCAGAACGCCCGGCTAGCCGCCACATGACCTTTGGCTATCATAGGGTAGGGGTAATAATTGCTGTGGTAAATGCTGTCAGCATCTTTGCTGTTGCACTGGTAATCTTTTATGAAGCCTATCGCCGCTTACAACAGCCGCCAGAAGTTAATAGCCTGCTCATGCTGTCTGTCGCCATTGTTGGTCTCGGCGTCAATCTCTTTGTCGCCTTCTGGCTACGCCGGGAGCAGCAAGGTAACCTCAATGTGCGTAGTGCCTACTGGCATGTCCTCGGCGATGCCTTAGCTTCAGTAGGTGTAATTATAGGTGGAGTCATCATGCTGCTCAGCGGATGGTTCTGGGTAGACCCAATTATCAGTGTGTTTATTGGCTTAATTATTACCCTGGCTGCCTGGCGCATCTTGAAAGAAGGTTTGTCAGTCCTCTTAGAGGCTACGCCGAAGCAGGTGAATATAACCGAGATGGTAAATGCCCTGAACCGAATGCCTGAGGTGAAGGATGTGCATGATATCCATGTATGGAGCATCTCACCGGAAATACATGCGATGAGTTGCCATGTGCTTATCGAGGATCTTCCCACCAGCCAAGCCGCTAGCATCCGTGAGCAAATCGAAAACGTACTTCAGCAGCGATTTCACATTGAGCACACCACACTTCAGATGGAGTGTCAGCAGTGTAGCTCCAATGACATTTTATGCACTTTGACCTTTGCGCAAAAGGAGGCAAAGGACGAGAGACCACCACCCCGACGCTAGCAAGGCTCACTTCTTACCAAGCTGTCCCCGAAGTCACTGAATCCGCACACGACGGAACGTAAGCCTCAGTCCTCCAATACTCGCAACCTCCCTTGCAGCTTAGAGCGCCAAGACATGCCAAGCGAATATAGAAGGGGAACGTTTCCCCTCACTAAAGACAAGACCTTCAGTAAAATGTTGATGGTCGCCTCTTTTGAAGCAGCCAGAAGACTGTGCGGCACTAACTTGCTGCAGAGAAGGAAATGTAGGATTCTTCCCCCCAACATCTGGAGGGGACGAGGCAATCTTTCACAAAGCATATACGATTTTACGAACTCATGGAAGAATTGGTAGGCAAAGCGAACCTGTGATTGAGATACAGTTGGCTGGGAAAGGATAGTTCCTTCGTGGAAGGTGTCGAATTCCTTTTCAGTCAAAAAGCCTGCTCTTCGGCAGGTTTCGTACAATTCTGTTTTGGGATAGGGATAAAAGAAAAATCGCATTATCATGTCCGGCCGAATTTGGGCATTCAATTTTATGGTATCCAAAATGGAATCAGGTTCTTCAAAGGGCAACCCCACAATATTATAAGATTGGGTTGCAATTCCCTCTCTTCGACACAAGGCAAAGGCGTTAACTATCTGGTTTCGAGTTATCTTTCGATTCAAGACCTGGTTTCTCATATATTCATTTCCGCTCTCGACACCGAAATTTACTTTAACGCAGCCTGCATGGTACAACAATCGCGCTACCTCTTGATTCATTAAGTCGGGGCGGCAATTACATCGGAAAGGTAGTCCTATGCGGTCACGATATTCCTCACTAAACTGACGAAACCAATCCATCCTAAGGGGCAAAATGTCGTCATGAAAAAGCAAATATTCAATAAATGGATAACTTCTAATGATCTGTTCTATCTCGGATAGAAGTCTATCGACGCTCTTAAATCGCACATATCTACCCTTGTTCTTGTACACCCCTCTTATCTGGCGATTGCAGCAATAAGTACAATTATATGGGCATCCCCTAGAAGCCATGATTTTGGCAGCATGATTCTTTGATTCCACCAGCTTCTCATAGTTGAAGGCTGCCCGGTCCTCAAAAGGAAGGACATCTAAGTTTTCTATCAGTGGCCTGGGAGGATTTCTAAATACCTTTTCTCCAACTTTGACCCAAATGTTTGGAATAGCAGTTATGTCTTCACCTCTCTCCATTTTATTGCATAATTCCACAAGTGCCTCATCCCCTTCACCAATGCAGACCATATCTATGCCCTCTTCACATATCGTATCCTCAGCATTCAGTGTAGGATGTACACCTCCACAGATAATGGGAAAATTAAAGTGCCTCTTCAACGTGATCGCCATTTTCCTGACATGGCGGAAAACATTGGTCACGGTGCTGAACCCAACCATGTCCGGAGCCTGCTCCGAGATGGATTGTATCAACTCCTTTTCATCGACAGGTTTGACGAAATGGAGTAAGCTTGTCTTGTGACCGGCTTCTTTTAGAGCCGCCGACAGGCTCCCTATGGCGCCGTGATAATGAGTTCCTTGCCCAGGCGTTATTTCTGGATAAATGAAAGTAAATTTCACCCCGATCCCCGCTTTTTTACTTGATATAGTCTTCTAAGGTCTTTTTCCTTCTGGAATGGCAGAGACAACACCTTACCCAAAGAAATACTACTCCTATTTTGGGTAATATCAATACCATTAGCAATTAAGTCATTTCCCCGATTAACTTCACTGAAAGGAGAAGAGCACCTGCTGTCACTAGGTGCCCCCACGACACAGAGCCAAATTAAGGCTTCATACTTATTAAGCTTACCACCGTGCAGTCATCAAAAGGTTCACTTACCACTGCACAAACACTGGATATGTGTTAACTCAAGCGTATAGCTATGCTTCAGATACCTACAGCATAATCCAAGTGACAAAAGGGGCTCTTGACGCAGATTGACTTCTCATGGTATCCTTGCTCATTAACTGGCCGAGCCATCAAACAAGAGCGGCCCTTGGGCACTCATTCGAGCCCGGGAGGTAGGTGCTATGGATTACCCTGAGATTACCAAACCCAGCATAGACGAGATAGCAGTGAGGCCCAATCTGGACCACGGATATATCCTTGGCGGTGATTTGGACTGGACGCAAATAGAGGGGGAACTGGGCATCCAGCATCAAGAAGAGCTGAACCTGGCTCACCTGGCTATCGATCGCCATGCTGCTTCTCCTCGCCGAGATAAGGTAGCTCTCTTTTGGGAGGGAAAGCATGGCGAGACGGAGAGCTACACCTTCGGCAAGCTCTCCACGCTTACCAGTAAGTTCGCTAATGTCCTGGCGGGGCTGGGGGTGGCAAAAGGCGACCGCGTCTTTACCTTTATGGAGCGCATACCTGAGCTGTACATTGCGCTCTTTGGTAGCCTCAAACTAGGGGCTATTGTCGGGCCTCTGTTCGCTGACTTCGGACCGGACCCGGTAAGAGACCGCCTGCAGGATAGCGGGGCTAAGGTGCTTGTCACCAGCCCGGCACTGAGGGCCCGTATCGCCTCCATCCTCCCTGAACTGCCGGACCTCAAGTACCTGATTGTGGTGGATAGAAGTGGCCAGTACTCGGTCCAGCCCGGGGACATAAGCTACCAGGAGGCTATGGCCGGCGCTTCTGCTGACTTCCCCCATATCCGTACCAGCGCCAACGATTATTCGCTGATGCACTACACATCGGGGACCACGGGTAAGCCGAAGGGTGCCGTCCACATTCACTATGCCGCTGTCCAACACTATGCGACCGGCAAGTGGGTACTGGATTTTCACGAGGATGATGTATACTGGTGTACCGCCGACCCGGGGTGGGTAACCGGGACCTCCTACGGGATGTCCGCCCCCTGGACCAATGGTGTGTCACAAGTCGTCTACGAAGGTGGCTTCCGGGCCAGTGTCTGGTACTCCATTATCGATAAGTACAAGGTGACGGTGTGGTATACTGCCCCTACCGCTCTGCGCATGCTCATGAAGGCTGGTGAACAGGTCGTAAAACAACATGACCTGAGCAGTCTACGCCATATCTGCAGTGTGGGAGAGCCGCTGAATCCGGAGGCAGTGATGTGGGGTCTCAAGGCGTTCCGCCAGGCCATACATGACAACTGGTGGCAGACGGAGACCGGGGCCATACTCATTGCCAATTACCCCTTCATGGCAGTGCGTCCCGGTTCTATGGGACGGCCCATCCCCGGCGTCGTGGCCACCATTCTGGATGATAGCTATGCCGAGGTACCGCCCGGGGAGGAGGGACACCTGGCCATCAGACCAGGCTGGCCCGCCATGTTCCAGACCTACTGGAACAACCATGAGCTCTACCAATCACGCTTCCAGCATGGGTGGTACATCACTGGCGACCGCGCTCGTCGGGATGCCGATGGCTACTTCTGGTTCGTGGGCCGCACCGACGATGTAATCAACACCGCCGGGCACCTAGTGGGGCCTTTTGAAGTGGAGAGCGCTCTCCTCGAACACCCCGCAGTGGCCGAAGCCGGGGTCATTGGAAAGCCGGACCCCATAGCCATGGAAGTAGTGAAGGCCTTCGTCGCCCTCAAGGACGGGTACCAGCCGACCCCGGAACTGCGCCGAGAGCTGACACAGTTCACTCGCCGCAAGCTGGCGGCAGCAGCAGCGCCACGAGAAATAGAGTTCATTGCCTCCTTGCCCAAGACCCGTAGCGGCAAGATAATGCGCCGTTTACTTAAGGCGAAGGAGTTAGGCCTGCCGCTGGGCGACACCTCCACCCTAGAGGAGTTCCAGGAGTGAATATTTTGACAATTATCTAGCCGACGATACATCGCCTGGAGATATGCCATCACTTATAGCGGTCACTCTTGAGAAGGAGGAAGGGGATGTCCCACTACCAAGTAAACCCAGCTCGGAAATACTTTAACTTTGGCGGCAGGATGCCTCCCCTGAAACTAGAGGAGACTCCGGCCGAAATGCCTGCCCCCGGGTCTCATACACACCCCAAGCTCATCACCGATACCACCATGCGGGACGGGGCTCAGGACCCTTGCTTCGCCATCTTTCCCAATGAGACCAAACTCAGGTACTTCGATCTTCTTCATGAACTGGATAACGGTACCGGAACCATCGACGCCGTAGAAGTGTTCATCTATCAGAAGCGTGACCTGTGGACGCTGGAGAAGCTCCTGGAACGAGAGTATGACTTCCCCCGGGTCACCACCTGGACCCGAGCCACCCCCAAGGACATCAGGGATTTGGTGCAGGCATCTGGAGGACAGATCACCGAGACAGGGATGCTGGCTTCAAGCTCTGACCATCATATCTTCGACCGGCTGGGCTTCCACAGCAAAGAGGAGGCCGTAGAAAAATACCTGGCACCCATCCTCACGGCCTGCGAGCATGGCATCACCCCCCGCGTCCACCTGGAGGATGCCACCCGTTCTGATGTAGAGGGCTGGGTCATACCCTTTATGTGCCGGGTAATGGAGGAAACCCAAGGCAAAGCCCACTTCAGGATCTGCGATACCCTTGGCCTGGGGACACCCGACCCATATGCTGCCCTCCCCTTCGGCATTCCCCGGCTGGTTTCCACGCTCTCCCGAGCTACGGGTGCGGAACTGGAGTTTCACGGGCATAATGACTTCGGCTATGCCACGGCCAACAGCATGACCGCCTTTCGCTACGGCTGCAAGAGGGTCAATGTTACCTTCGCTGGCCTCGGCGAGCGCACGGGAAATACTGCACTGGAGCAGGTGCTGGCTAACTACATTCGCGAGTATGGCGACCCGGGGCTCAAGCTGGAGGTACTGGTAGAGATGGCTGCTCTGATGCAGGCAGAGGTGGTTCCCATCTCGGAGAAGCAGCCCATCGTGGGAAGCAACATCTTCACCACCCAGGCCGGACTGCACCAGACCGGAATACAGCGCCAGTCCCAAGCGCAGGGAGGGCTAATTTATCTCCCCTTCGAGCCGGGAATGATGGGGCGCCAGGGGGTAGAGCTAAATCGCATCGGTGCCCTTTCGGGAATGGATGGAATCATCTCCGTGCTAAACCGCTATCGAGAGGCCGCCGGTATCCAAGGGCCCGGACTCACTGGGGTCAGCAAGCTGGTGAAACTCATCTATGACCGGATCCACGAGGCGTACGATGGGCACTATGACCAGGCCCAAGACCGCTATGTGGACTACCGAACCACCTTCTTCGAGGTGGCTGAGCTGGCCCGGTTGGTGGAGCGATTTCAAGCGGGAGATGTCCTCAAAGAATAGCTTAGGCATTGGGAGCGCTCCTTATAACTTCAAGACACCCCCTTAATATTGTTTTATCTTCCTTCTTCGAGCCTGAGGCAAAACTCATACAGGGCTTGGTAGAGAGTGGCGAGAGGGACTGCGAGGAAGCTTGACTGCTGCCTCCCGGCAGGACTAGCCATCTTGCTTCACCGGTAAGTATCAGGGAGAGGCAATTACCTATTGACAGCCATTAATATGTCTGCTATCCTGCTTTGTAAAATGAACAGGGAAAGGAGATACGAGATGCAGGCCTATTGTGTTAAATGTCGATCCAAAAGGGAAATTAAGGACCCGAAGCCAATCACATTCAAGAATGGGCGTCCGGCGACTCAGGGGGTTTGCCCTGTCTGCGGCACTAAGGTGTTTAGAATAGGTAAGAGCTAGTCGTCGTACTTCAGAAGGTAGGTGACGGCGCAGGGAGATGGATGCTGGAGCAGTGCACCGTTAAATGTTTTTCCTGTCGCTGGTAGATTCCAAGAGGGGGAAAAGCCATGGCTTGACCATGTACTCAGGATTACCGGCCGACGGCAAAGTATTCTCTCTCTGCAACTATCCGAGTCTTATTAGCGCAGCCCAAGTAAGAGCTACGAGTTGGCATTATCATAGGCAATCTCTCGCTCAAACCAACCACAGTTGTAATACCTAACTGCGCAATGAGCCAAGATTATCACCGCTTTCACCCACATGATTCACAGCATACGGCAATATTTGGCTATTATTTTTCCGTTAGTTATCATCTCGTCACCATAATCATTTTTGCAAGGGGTAATGTTGCGCTGTGCCTCAAAAGTAGGTTTTACTTCGCTCTCACCATCAGATTTATTAAAAATCACAAAAATGTGTATGAGGGTCTTGACACAGAAAGAGAGATGTGATATTATACGCTATGTGGCAACCACTTTCCGCAAAGTTAGCGGGAGGGCAAGTAATTTTAGCTTAAACAAAAAGGCGGACTATCAAATGAAGAGGGTCTATACCAGGGAGGAGGTCTGTATCGGCTGTTGCCTCTGTGAGGTTTATTGTCAGATGGGACACTCACAGTCAAAGGATTTAATCAAGGCGTTCAAGCGGGAATCACCCCGTCCTTTACCGCGACTGCGTGTTGAAATAAGGCAGCCTACTTCCTTTGCTGTGCAATGCTATCACTGTGCTGATGCTCCCTGCGTCTACGCTTGCCTTACCGGGGCTCTCCAGAGAGACCCCGATAGTGGTCTGGTCACTGTTGATAGCGAGAGGTGTACTGGCTGCTGGACTTGTCTCTTAGCTTGTCCATTTGGTGCTATAAGGCGGGATACATACCAGGGGAAGATAGTTAAGTGTGACCTCTGTCCGGGAGAGGCGGTACCATTATGTGTCGCCAACTGCCCTAACGAGGCATTGATATACGCAGAAACCAAAGATGACATTCCGGCCATATTCGATAGTTAGTTACTTAGCTTGAGAAGAGGGCGAAAATATACAAGGGAAGGGGCTGGATGGATTGGGATAAGGTGATTACCATAATTGACTATGGTGCGGGCAATCTGCGCAGCGTGGTTAATGCTATCACCAAGCTGGGCTATCAGTCAAAAGTAACCCGCCGCCCCGGCGATGTGCTTAACGCCCGGGCGGTTATTCTGCCCGGGGTTGGTGCCGCTGCTGATACCATGGAAAGCTTGAGGGCGCTAGGGATGGTTGAATCCATCCGACAGTTCATTGCAGAAGACCGTCCCTTCTTTGGCATCTGCATCGGGTTACAGATCTTATTTACTGAGACTGAAGAGGGGGGCAGGCATAAATGTCTGGATGTCATCCCAGGGCGGGTAAAACGGCTTCCCTCGGGACAAAAGACTCCTCATATGGGGTGGAACCAGGTACGACACAAGGCTTCTCACCCGGTGTTCGAGGGCATATCTGATGGCGCAAATTTCTACTTCGTTCACAGCTATTATGTGGAGCCGGATGATAAATCGCTGGTTGTTGGTGAAACAGACTATGGCATTACTTTTTGCAGTGTGGTTGCCAGAGGGAACCTAGTGGCAACCCAATTCCACCCGGAAAAGAGTGGTGCAGATGGGCTAAAGATGTATGACAATTTCATAAAGCTGGCAATACCAGCGGAGATAAGCCATAAGCATATATGATGGAGGAGTATAGTGAAGACAAAGTATTTGATTATAGGCAACTCAGCGGGGGGAATCGGTGCTGCCGAAGCCATACGCGGGGTGGATAAAAATGGCACTATGGTCATTGTTTCCGATGAGCCCTATCCAACCTATTCCCGACCGCTTATCTCGGAGTATCTAGCCAAGATATGTTCTTTGGAGAAGATGCTGTTTCGTCCGGCTGATTTTTACGAGAAGAACAATATCTCCACCCTTCTCGGCAGAAAGGTCAAGCGGCTTAATATTAATGAACATACCACTGAACTGGATGGTGGAGAGAAAATCTTCTGGGAAAAACTCCTCCTTGCCACCGGCGGGTTGCCTATCATTCCTCAGATAAAGGGTATTGGAAATAAGGGAGTCTTTACCTTTATCACGCTTGATGACGCTAAGGCAATTGACCGGCACCTTAAAGGAGTGGATAGAGCCGTGGTCATTGGCGGTGGTCTTATCGGCATAAGCGTGACCGAAGCCTTGGTGAAGCGGAAAGTAAAAGTTACGATAGTCGAAATGAAGGATAGATTACTGAATACTATCCTTGATGAGGAAGCTTCGGTTTTAGCTGAGGAGACTATAAGTCAGGCGGGGGTCAATATCGTGACGGCTCATACCGTAGCTGAGATAAACCGGAGTTCCGCTAAGGAGGGGACAATTAATTGTGTGACCCTAGATGACGGAAGCACCATTCCCTGTAGTCTGGTAATAGTAGCTATTGGTGTTGCGCCACGCACTGAGCTTGTCCCTGGCACTGGGATAAAGGTAAACCGTGGTATAGTGGTTGACCGCCATATGGCTACATCCCATCCTGATGTTTATGCCTGTGGTGATGCCACGGAGGCTTATGATTTTGCTTACGGCGAGAATCGGCTCACCCCAATCTGGCCTAATGCCTATCTGGGAGGACAGATTGCCGGATACAACATAGCAGGTAGACTAACTGAGTATCAGGGATGGACAGCGATGAACTCCCTGACATACTTTGGGCTAGACATCATCTCCGCGGGGATGGTGAATCCTCCGGATAACGGCTACGAAGTGCTCAGCCAGAAATCGGGCAGTATTTACCGCAAGGTTGTATTGAAAGATGGGACTGTAGTCGGCATGATATTTGTCGGCGATATTGAGAAATCAGGCATAGTCTTTACTCTAATGAGGAAACGGGTAAATGTAAGCGATTTTAAGTCAGCCCTCGTTGCCGACGATTTTGGTCTTATCTCTTTTCCTGATGAGCTATGCCAGCAATGGTTGAAAGTACTATCTCCAGAGCTGGTTCCTGCAGGGGTCTCTTCCTCACAGCCGGATGAAGCGGTTATGGGGGAGTAGGGCCAGCAAAGTTTCATTGTCGGAGTCATGCAGATGAAAGACATTAACCAAGTGAATAATCCCTATCACGACAATAAAGTAATTGATGCCTGTTCCATATTTGGCATGATGGATACCTCAGGACAAAGATTCTCCGGCGAAGGTGTCATCAAGGCTATCGCCAATATGCATGTTCGGGGCAATGGTTTAGGTGGGGGATTTGCTATTTACGGACTATACCCCGAATATGCTGACTATTATAGTTTGCACATAATGTATCTTAGCCGAGATGGACAGAGGGAGGCAGAGGCGTTTCTCAACGACAGGTTTGAACTAGTCCATAACGAGGAGGTGCCCACAAGGGCAACACCAGCAATCGTGAATCCACCGTTGGTATGGCGTTACTTTCTCGAGGTAGGACAGCACAAGCCTGAAAGCCAGTCGGAGAATGACTATGTCGTCGACAGGGTGATGGAAATAAATTGCACTTTGCAGGATGCCTATGTCTTTTCCAGTGGTAAGAATATGGGAGTTTTCAAAGGAGTGGGCTACCCTGAGGAGATAGCTGACTACTTCTGCTTGGAACAATATGAAGGTTACCTGTGGACGGCTCACGGCAGATTCCCCACCAATACCCCGGGATGGTGGGGTGGCGCCCATCCATTCAACATTCTGGACTGGACAGTGGTGCACAACGGTGAGATTTCATCCTACGGAATAAATCGGCGCTACCTTGAGCAATTCGGCTATCAATGCACCATGCAAACTGACACCGAGATAGTGACCTATGCCGTTGACCTGCTGATACGCAAGCACAATCTGCCGATAGAGATAGTGACTAAGATACTAGCGCCCCCCTTCTGGGATGATATCGCTCGCCGCTCTCCGGAGGAGCAGAAGCTGCTCCGAACCCTGCGCCAGGTGTACGGCAGCTTGCTCTTAAATGGACCTTTCACAGTAATTATTGCTCACCACGGCGAGATGATTGGGTTTACCGATAGGATAAGGCTCCGTCCCCTTACCGCTGCGGTGAAGGGCGATGTGCTTTATCTTTCCTCAGAAGAGTCGGCGATTCGCCTTATCTCCCCTGATTTAGATAGGGCATGGATTCCAAACGGTGGTCAGCCGATAATAGGCAGCCTTGGGGTGCCGCTTCAACCACAAGCGGTGGTTGTTGCTGAAGAGGTGGGAACAGATGCTAACTAAGCGGATTATCCCTTGCCTTGATGTCAAGGGAGGGCGGGTAGTGAAAGGAACTAGCTTTGTCCAGTTACGCGATGCCGGTGACCCGGTAGAGCTGGCTAGCTTCTACTATAAAGAAGGGGCTGATGAGCTGGTGTTTCTGGATATAACGGCGACCCCCGAGGGACGTGATACCATGGTTGACATTGTGGAGCGCATCTCCGGGGTGGTATTTACGGCGCTTACCGTGGGTGGAGGACTGCGCAACACCAACGATATGCGGCGTATGCTCACAGCAGGAGCCGATAAGGTGGCCATAAACACTGCTGCCGTACTTAATCCCGGTCTGATTAAAGAAGGAGCAAATAAGTTTGGCAGTCAGTGCATCGTGGTAGCCATAGACGCTAAACGAATTGAGAACCGCCCCGACCCTCAATGGGAAGTCTATATCTATAGCGGTCAGAAACCAGCCGGAATTGACGCCCTCGCCTGGGCAAGGCAGGTAGTAGAGCTTGGGGCTGGGGAATTGTTGCTTACCAGCATGGATGCCGATGGACACCGGGCGGGATATGACATTGAGCTTACTCGCGCTATTTCCGAAATGGTGACGGTGCCGGTCATCGCCAGTGGTGGGGCGGGCACTCTGGAGGACCTTTATCAAGCTCTGGTTGCGGGCAAGGCTGATGCTGTCCTTGCAGCAAGCATCTTTCACTACGGGACCTACTCCATTCTTGAGACCAAGGAATACCTGGCTAAAAGGGGAATACCGATAAGAAAATAAAAGGAGGAAAGGGGCACTTAAAGAATGAATCTGCAACGACCAAACGCAAATGAGGCCACCAGGACTACCAACCGCTCTAAGAGTATAGTGCCCATGAGTGGTCTCTGCACCCGCTGTACTGACGGCTGCACTGGAAACTGTGAGGTATTCAAGGCAACCTTCCGCGGTCGGGAACTCATTTATCCCGGGCCCTACGGTGAGATCACCGCCGGAGGTGACAAGGACTATCCCGTCGATTACTCGCATTTTAATATTCAGGGATATGCCTTAGGAGCCAAAGGACTACCTGCTGGCGTTATTGGTGATCCTGATACGGCTACTTTCCCAAGGGTAAATACAGAGACCGAATATGGCTGGGATATCAAAGTCAAGATGAAGGTACCTATTTTTACCGGCGCTTTAGGTTCCACGGAGATAGCTCGTAAGAACTGGGAGCACTTCGCTGTTGGCGCTGCCATCAGCGGGGTTACATTGGTCTGTGGCGAAAATGTTTGCGGTATCGACCCACAGCTTGAGCTTGATTCAAATGGCAAAATTATTTCAGCGCCAGATATGGACCGTCGAATCGAGATCTACCGACGCTACCATCAGGGATACGGTGAAATCTTGGTTCAGATGAATGTAGAGGATACCAGATTGGGTGTTGCTGAATATATCAGTAAGAAGCATGGCCTGGAGACCATTGAGCTAAAATGGGGGCAGGGCGCGAAATGTATCGGCGGTGAGATCAAGGTCAATAGTTTGGAACGAGCTTTAGAACTGCAGAAACGCGGGTATATTATCACCCCTGACCCTTTAAATCCCATTAACCAGGCAGCTTTTAAGGACGGCTCTCTCAAGGAATTTGAACGCCACAGCCGTCTTGGTTTTATCGATGAAGACAGTTTTTATGCTGAAGTTCAGCGCTTAAGGGGTCTGGGATTCAAACGGATTACCTTGAAAACCGGCGCCTACAGTCTACGTGAGCTGGCTATGGCTATCAAGTGGGGCTCAAAAGCTAAAATCGACTTGCTTACTATAGACGGTTCCCCTGGTGGAACCGGTATGAGTCCCTGGCGAATGATGGAAGAATGGGGTATACCCAGTCTCTACTTGCACGCTGCCGCTTATGAGTTTTGCCAGAAGTTGGTTGATAAAGGTGAGCGTGTACCTGATATCGCCTTTGCTGGTGGATTCAGTAGCGAAGATGGTATATTCAAGGCACTTGCCCTCGGTGCACCTTTCACCAAAGCAATATGTATGGGGCGGGCTTTGATGATTCCGGGCATGGTGGGCAAAAATATACAGAAGTGGCTCGAGGATGGCAAGTTGCCAAATACTGTTGGCCAATTCGGCTCAATTCCGGAAGAGATCTTTGTTAACTATGAAGATGTCAAGAATATAGTAGGCGCTGATGAAATGAAGAACATCTCTCTGGGTGCCGTGGGAATCTACAGCTATAGTGAAAAAATAAAGGTAGGCTTGCAGCAGTTAATGGCAGGTGCAAGGTGCTTTAGTGTGTCCGCAATTACCCGGCGTGAGCTTATGTCCCTGACTGAGGAGTGTGCTAAAGTCACCGGGATACCATATCTTATGGATGCCTACCGAGAAGAGGCGATGAAGATTCTAGTAGGTTAAACTCCAGCTTATTTAACAAAAATCGCTTAGTTAAATGGTTGGATTTGTCTATGGGCGATTCTTATATTCTATTAACGTGACATTTTTAAAGGGAGGTGCCTATGTCATACAATTGGGGACCACATTATATTGTTCCTTCAGAAGCTTTGAAAAGCTATTCTGGGAATGTTAGATTGCGGGAGGAATTTGACGAAGACCTAGTACGTAAGGAGCTAGAAGCACTCAGCCTATCAGGACCCATTGTGAAAATAACCAATCCCTGGTACTATCGCAAGAAGAATACGGAGACCTGGATTAAGATCGGGGAGTCCGACGATAGAAGTGAAAATTTCCCGGTTAGGTGGGATACGACCAATTTAGAAAACGGGCAATATGAGGTGCTGGGATTAATGCATGTCTTTGTCAAAAAGGGTGATGTGGAAAAAGCCATCGCCCGACAAAATATAGTGGAAGTTACTGTTGAAAATTAAACCTTGAGACCACCCTCCAGCTTAATAATGAACTTTTACTACGGTATCTAGTACCTTGATAAGAAGAGGTATTTGGAAGCCAGAAGAGGCAATGGGGAATTTTAGCCCGACTTACAGGTTGCTTATTGTCGAAGAGGAAGGTAATTCTTTGTAGTAGGAGACAGTCTTACTGCCTACACGTAGTACAAGTCTAAGGGGAAAGAAAAGTGAAGACCTATCTGCCAGCCAAATTTTTAGTAGAACGAAACCCGGAACGGTGCATCCAGTGTCAGGTATGTGTCAACCAGTGCTCATTCGACGCCCATTACTACGATGCTGAGGATGATGAGGTGAGAAGTCGTGAGGAGAACTGCGTTGGCTGCCAGCGCTGTGCCCTCTTTTGTCCCACCCGTGCGTTGACGATTCGCAAAAATCCACTGGATTACCGGGAGAACTATAACTGGAGTCCCGAGATTATTGAGGACATCATCAAGCAGGCGGAGACCGGCGGTATGCTCCTCACCGGGATGGGTACTGACAAGGGCTACCGCAATTACTGGGACCATTTAGTACTAAACGCCAGCCAGGTGACCAACCCCTCCATTGACCCGCTACGCGAGCCCATGGAGCTTACTACCTATCTGGGGCGAAAACCGGACCGGGTAGAACTGGCTACAGAAAACTCTGAACTGAAGACAGAGTTAGCTCCTCAAGTTCGCCTAGAAGTCCCGGTCATGTTCGCCGCCATGTCCTACGGAGCGGTGAGCCTCAACGTCCATGAATCTCTGGCCAGAGCAGCCACCGAGATGGGCACCTTGTGGAACACTGGTGAAGGAGGGCTTCATCCCAAACTATATAAGTATGGAAACAATACCATTGTTCAGGTAGCGTCAGGGCGTTTCGGGGTGCACCCAGAGTACCTGGATGCGGCCCGGATAATTGAGATTAAGATTGGTCAGGGGGCTAAACCCGGTATCGGGGGGCACCTTCCCGGGGAGAAGGTGAGTGCTGAGGTGTCCATGACCCGAATGATTCCTCAGGGGACGGACGCTCTGTCTCCAGCACCACAGCATGATATTTACTCTATTGAAGACCTGGCTCAGTTGGTCTATGCTCTAAAGGAGGCTACGAACTATACCAAACCAGTGGCGGTCAAAATAGCGGCTGTCCACAACTCGGCAGCTATTGCCAGCGGTATGGTGCGGGCTGGAGCCGACATTATAGTTCTTGATGGGCTGAGGGGAGCTAGCGGTGCCGCCCCTAAGGTCATCCGCGATAATGTTGGCATCCCGATTGAGATGGCTCTAGCCTCCGTGGATACTCGCCTGCGACAAGAGGGTATCCGTAATCAGGCCTCGGTTGTGGTCTCCGGGGGCATCAGAAATAGCGGCGATGTGGCTAAGGCTATCGCCCTCGGTGCTGATGCCGTCTATATTGGCACAGCGGCTCTAATCGCTCTAGGGTGCACCGTCTGCCAGCAGTGCCACACGGGCAAGTGTACCTGGGGCATCTGTACCACTGACCTTGCCCTGACTAAGAGGGTAAATCCTGACATTGGTGCCAGGCGGCTGGCAAACCTCCTCCGCGGATGGAGCCTTGAGCTTAAAGACATTTTGGGCGGCATGGGCATTAATGCCATAGAGAGCCTTCGGGGTAACCGCCTGCACCTGAGGGGTGTTGGGCTTACTGACACCGAACTTGAAATCCTGGGAGTAAGGATGGCAGGAAATTGATTATGAAAAGGGTAAAAGAAGCGGATCCAGTGGTTAAGATTGATGCCAGTGGCATTTTCTACCGTGAACTCAACTCCAGACTAAGAGAAATCACATCCAACGGAACCAAGAGGATTGAGCTTCATAATGTTTACGGGCAGAGATATATTGGTACCAACCTGGATACGCCGGCTGAGATTAAGATATTTGGTACTCCAGGTAACGATCTGGGAGCGCTCATGAATGGTTCCAGAATTATTGTTTACGGCAATGCTCAGGATGGCTGTGGAAACACCATGAACGAGGGTGAAATAATCGTTCACGGGCATGCCGGGGATATTGTTGGTCTTTCGGCTAGAGGGGGCAAAATCTTTATCCGAGAAGATGTGGGCTACCGGGCTGGCATCCACATGAAGGAGTATCAGGATAAAAGGCCCGTAGTGGTCATTGGTGGCACGGCTCAGGACTTTTTTGGAGAGTATCTGGCCGGCGGAATCTTGATTCTGCTGGGTTTAAATCTAAAGGAAGGAGGGCACCATAAGGCCAACTTTGTTGGCACCGGAATGCATGGGGGCGTGATTTACCTCAGGGGGAATATTAACGACTTCCAACTCGGCAAAGAGGTTGGTATGGCTGAACTCGATAAGACAGATTACTCAATTCTAGAAAAGTTTGTTGGCGAGTTCGCTTCCCATTTCGGCTACGATGCCCGAGAGATATTAAAACACAAATTTATTAAACTATTCCCCCGCTGGCTCCGACCCTATGGCCGGCTTTACGCCTATTAATTAGGCAAAGGAGGGGGGAATGGCATAGGCGAGGAGACTCACAAAGAGTTAGGGTGAAGGGCTTATCAAAGAAGGCTAAACGCATCTAAAAGGAGGTAAGAGATGGCAAAAAGTAGGAAGGAAAGCACAGAACATGTTCTCAAGACGGCCAAGGAGCATGATGTTAAGTTCATCAATTTGTGGTTCACTGACGTCCTGGGGTTCCTCAAGAGCTTTGCCATTACCGTGGAAGAGTTGGAAGGCGCTCTGGAGGAAGGGATGGGGTTTGACGGCTCCTCAATTGAGGGATTTGCCCGCATTGACGAAAGCGATATGATAGCTCTGCCTGACGCCGATACCTTTCAACTGCTTCCGTGGCGACCGAAGGAGCACCACGCTGTAGCTCGGATGTTCTGTGACATCCTGAAACCGGGCGGTGAGCTCTTTAAAGGCGACCCCAGATATGTCTTGAAGAGAAACCTGAAACGGGCAGCGGACATGGGTTATACCTTCTACGTGGGGCCTGAGCTGGAGTACTTCTACTTTCAAGACTCTAGTGGAACCGAGTCCCTGGATGCAGGGGGCTACTTCGATATGACACCCTTGGAC
>SDBV01003680.1_pt1 | contig 22402 bp, 23 predicted proteins | sample 2277081 | NCBI WGS metagenome assembly SDBV01 (sample SAMN10402039, study PRJNA504765) | marine sediment metagenome | isolation source: marine sediment core GS10_PC15, 223 cmbsf | place: Arctic Ocean: Southern Knipovich Ridge | collected 2010 | reverse complement strand
TAGAGTAATGTCACCCATCATTATACAACTTTTGGTAAATGAGTTTACGGATCTCCCTCTGTTTTCTCAGCAGCCTCACAGACACCTGGTTGTTAAAAGCTGTCCGCCCATCCTCTGCTGTAAGGATAACCCCCTGGGAGCCGGTGGCCGGACCGCCCGATAATTTTAAACTCACGCTTCGTCCGGTAATGGCTTTTACCTTCTTTTCAGCCCCGGTAAGGAGGCTTCTGTCAATAATGCCCATTTCATCTACCGAAGTGCTAACTAAAGCATGGTCGACGCCGAGCCCGATCGCGGCCTCGCTGATCCAGTACAGAAGAACCTCTCGATATTCTTCTTTGCCTATTAAAGAGCTAAGCTCCTTTTTGATACGTTCCTGTATTTCATTTAGCATTTTATCTCTTGAACGCAGCTCTTTTCTTTTGATCTCGACATCCACACCCGAAAGCAACTTGTTTTTTATAACATCCGATTCAGTGCGAGCCTTTTTTTCAGCATCCCTTAATATGGAATCAACCTGTTTATCAAGATATTTTTTTCGCTCAGCTGACTGAATTTCAGCTTCCTTTTTTATTTTTTCCACTTCTGCAAATGCGTTGCTTTCAATACCTGAAATCAGCGGGTGTTTTTCATCATCCGGATGTGCCAAAGCGCATACACCTCCTGCTATATTTTTAAACCTATGGAAGCGGTCACTATCTCACGTATTCCAATCCTCCCTGAAACCGCGCCCGAACGATCAGGAATTTCGACTATTAACGGGAAAGCCTCTTTGAACAGGAACCTGTCAATTGCCGATCGGATGAGCCCGGCTATCCTTTCGGTTATTATTATAATACCCACATCTTTGTCAGAAATGGCCCGGTCGAATGCTTCTTTCGCATCATCCGGGGTTGCAGCGGCCTGCCCCTGCACCCCTACCATGCCGAAACCCAGTACCGCGTCCTCATCTCCTATGATAAAATACTTCATGGTCTCGCTACACCTTTCCAAGGATCAGAAGAGCCGTGATAAACCCGAAGACAACAAGGCCTTCCGCAAGCGCTACAAATATCAGCGCCTGGCCCGCAATTTCCGGTTTTTCTGAAATCGCACCCATTGCAGCGGCACCCACATTACCTATAGCCACACCGGCCCCTATTGCCCCCAATCCAAATGCCATCGCAGCCGCGATAAAAGCGAATTTTTTAACTGCAGCCAATTCCGGTGAGATCCTGTTCTCTGAAACAGCCGTTTCCCCGGTCTTCTTTTCAGTCTCCTGTCCGAGGAGTTTAACCCCCGGCACAATGCTGAGGATCATCAGGAATGAAAAAACAAAAACAACGCTGACCAGTATCTGCTTTCTTAATCTCTTTTTATGATCTCCCATTATTATCCCCCTGTAACCAAATCGATTTGTTCATAAACCGTATCAATATTCACGGCTTTTCAGTGAAACCGGTGAAAAAACAACACCTGAACCGCTGAAAAATTTTGTAAAAAACTCGTAGTAATTCAGACGCAGCGCCTGTATCCCGGTGGTGAGTCCTTCCAGGCCTATAACAAGAATATTTCCGATCACCAGAATAATAATTGATAGAGGATTAGTCATGACGGCCTGGCCTCCTTTGTTCAGCATGCTGGCTATTTCGAAAAAGGCGGCCATCAAGCTCACATGAGCTATACCCAGGCCGGCAACACGCATAAAAGACAGGGTGTTGGAAAGATAGCCGCTGAAGACCTCGAGCAGTTCCACCACCCATTGCATTCCGAAATCAAAAAGTGTCATAACAGTAAAGTTATTTCCGGCAAATTTTTTCTTTTCGAAATAACGAAGAGGCGCCTTCATATATAGCAGAATAGATGGCAGCCCGACAAGAAGTAAAAGGGGTAAAAACCCCGGAACCCCGTGGTAGTCATGGGCAATAAGATACATGGCGACATATATGCCCCCGCCGAAAAACCAACCGCCGGTTATACCGCCTTTGTCAAATATCAATTCTATCCATTTTTTTTTTATCGTTAGATTTATCCAGTTGAACAGCAGGCCTGTCCCGATCACGGCAATTCCAAAATAAACTGTAATAGCCAGGATGTCGAATATATCATTGAAATACGATTGTTTTTGAGCGTGACCTGAGATTATCCCATGATAATCGAACCACAGCGGTTTCAGCAAACCCATTCCAAAATACGAACCAAAAAGAAAACCGGTTATTATAGAGGCAAAACCGCACCAGATAACGAGCTTTGAAAGGTTGCGCCAGGTCTCCTGTTTTTCTTTGAACAATAATGTACCGGCCAGACCGGCCATGGCCAGTACAGCCCCCTGTCCCACATCCGCGAACATAAGCCCGAACATGATCAGGTAGGTGAACATAACAAAAGGTGTGGGGTCGATCGTACCGTATTCGGGAATGCCGAAGTTTGTGACAAGCATCTGAAAGGGTGAAAGGAATTTAGGATTTTTAAACTGAACCGGCGCGGATGTTTCCTTTTCCCCCCGCTGATCATTTTTGTCAGGTTCGAACCACTCAAGGCAGCACTTCCCTCCTGTTGCTTTCCGGATCCCTTCCGAAAGGAGAGCGCGTTTTGAGGCAGGAAGCCATCCGGAAAAAACCACCGTACTTGAAGATCGTTTATAGTGAGACTTAATTTCACTGAAAAGCTCGTTTATTCTCAACTGGACCCATATCTTATTCAAACTTTCGCTCTTTTGCTCGATATACGTCCTTGCTTTTGACCCCAGCAAATCCCTCTCTTTATATAGATCTTTTATCTTTTTCTCAAGCCCGGGAGTTATGTCTCCTTTAAGCTCCCGGCTGCCCGCGGGAAGCTCAGCCTCGGACCAGTCTGCCCTTTTCAATATTTTTTCAACATTTTCCTGATCACGCTTCATGTAGATCAGAAACACCTGTGATAAACCGCCCTTCTCGTTTAAAACCTGTGACACACAGGGCAAATCCTTCATCTCAGCTTTTATGGATTCATAGCCCCGTGACGGCACCTTTCCAAACCGAATAGAAATAAAAGAATGCCCGGATTTAAGGACCCCTTCCGGGTAATCGATGCCTGACGGCTCCATGTGCCTTTCCATGTCTTCAAGCTTCAATATGTTCTGCCAGACAGCACGCTGGCGTTCCCGTATCCCCTTCAAATCATCAGCTATTCTATCCAGTTCTTTACTCTCCCTGTCAAGGTCTATGGGTTTGCGGTTTTCCAGATCCATCTCCCTGGGAGGTTCTGGTACTATTCCTGCAGTATTTAAAAACCCCTGAATACGCCTTCTCATTTCTGCGATCTTCGCGAGAGAATGCGAGGGGTCAACTTCGTTTAGTTTCTCGAACAATTTAATGTCCATCTGTGTAATGCTGATAAACTGTATTACCCCCTCTTTGAGCAGCAATTCTGTTACCGAGTCTGTGTAGTCCTCCAGAACAACCGCGAGTAATTTAACCATCCGGGATGTAAACATCACATGACACCTGTTATTTTATTTAATGATAAAATATATTCATGATAGTATATCACCTGTAACATTGTACTGTTTCGCATTCAGAATTTCCCGGACTTTGTTTAGCTCGTTTTTCCTTAAAATAAAATAGGATAGAATAATTCCAATGGTAAATGGATATCCGACCAGTATTTGTCTGATTTCACGCCTCATGATCTGTTCAAGGATTTGCTCTATGAGGAGAAGCCTTGAAGAAATAGCCGGGGTCCCGGAGATAGCCGGTGTCCCGGACGCAAGCATCGTTGAAAGACCCTGATATTTCGTTTTTATGATGCCTTCGAGTATCTGGGACACGTTTTGAGAAGAGTACGCTTCCCGTATAGATCTCTCATCAATATTGAACCCCTGTGGAATGATCAATGCGAGGACCCTTTCAAGAGGCAGGTCATAAAAAGTCCTGAACCTGATGACCCAGTTGATATTCTGTAGGTCGATCTCGACACCAACTAGGCGCATGGTTTCCTTTTTATCCAAACTGGAAAGTTTTTCCGCGTGAAAAATAAGATTTTTATAAAAAAATTGATCAAGGGCTATTTCCAGGGGAAAAAGCGAACCCTCTTTTATGATCTCATCTCTATACTCTTCTATTATCCGGGCATAGGGCGTATCGTTCAAAGCGGCGGAGATATCTTCCAAATTGTCAGCGTTTATGACCCTTTCAACCTTTATGTCATGCTGTATTTTATCCCGAAAAATATAGTAAACCTTATTTTCTATACTTCTGTGCATGGTACTTCTTTCGAAATAGAGTCGGAGGGCATTCTTGAGGTTTTCGATCTCATAATTCAGGGCAAGCGCTTTGACCAGATCGAGCTCGACACCGCTGACATATTTCTCAATTTCAGTATAAAGCCCGATCTCTTTTTTTAACAACTCAAGCTCACCGAATTTTAAATCACCTGTACTTCTGTAAATTTTATCGAGAACATCGTATTGGGTATCGCGTAACAGCCCGAGCGCTTCTTCAAGAGTGCGCGCCGACTCAATTCTGCGAAAGATCTCTTCAGATATAAGATTACTTATCCGTGCCCTGAGCTTCGCATTGATAAAAGCGTACTTCCTGACAGCGCCTACCATCAAAGAGTTCCCTCTTCGCAACCTGTTTGAATAATCATTTTTACTATCTCCAGAACTAGCTTTTCAATGCCGGCCCTGTTTTTGCTTATTATTTCAGTGTTTTTTATATCAACCTCTTTAATCCTGTTATTACGGGTATTCTCGGCCTCCAGCCGTGCCTTCTCAACCGAGCTTTGAGTTATTTCCTGAGCTTTGTTTCGGGCTTCCGCGATCTTTTGCGATACCTCTTTTTCTGTCCGGAGTTTTATATCTGCCGCTCCCGAGCGGGCCTTCTGGAGGATTTCTTCCACCCTTTTTTCAGTGAGAAGAACTTCACTTATGATGTCTTCCATGGTGAGTTTGCGTGTTTCAAGTTGGCTTTATCATTTAAACTGAGGGTAATATTTTTGTATGTCAAGTCATTTCTAAAAAAAGATCGTTAAATAATAAATCTGCGTCAAAATTAATACTATTCAAAATTGACATATTCGTTTTTTCTTATTAATATTTGCACTACTTTATATGGAGGATTTTAAAATGGCAAAGATGTATTATGAAAATGATGCCGACTTATCGGTTTTGCAGGGAAAGACTCTCGCGATTATCGGCTATGGCAGCCAGGGGCATGCACAGGGTCAAAATCTGAGAGACAGCGGTTTGAGCGTCATAATTGCTGAACTTGAAGGAAGTGATAACTGGAAACTGGCAAAAGAGCACGGTTTCAGCCCTGTTTCAGCAGAAGTTGCAGCTAAAAATGGGGATTTTATCCACATCCTTGTCCCGGATGAGGCGCAGTCATGGATCTATAACAGTTTTATAAAAGATAATCTGGCGCCGGGCAACAGTCTGGTCTTTTCCCACGGTTTCAATATTCACTATGATCAGATAATCCCGCCCTCTGATGTGGATGTTATCATGGTAGCCCCGAAAGGTCCTGGACATCTTGTCCGCAGAATGTACACAGAGGGAAAAGGTGTACCAAGCCTCATAGCTATATACCAGGACGCCTCCGGGAACTCTAAAAAGAACGCCCTTGCCTATGCCAAGGGTATAGGCGCTACACGGGCCGGCGTACTCGAAACTGATTTCAAAGAGGAGACCGAAACAGACCTGTTCGGTGAGCAGGCAGTCTTATGCGGGGGCGCGACCGCGCTGATCCTTGCGGGTTTTGAGACCCTGATTGAGGCGGGCTACCAGCCGGAGATTGCTTATTTTGAAGTCATGCATGAACTCAAACTCATTGTAGACCTGCTGAATGAGGGCGGGATGGAGTACATGAGATACTCTATCAGTAATACAGCCGAATATGGAGACTATACCCGCGGCCCAAAAGTAATAGACGATCATGTCAAAGAAAACATGAAAAAGACGTTAAAGGAGATCCAAAACGGCGAATTCGCCCGTGAATGGATCCTTGAAAACCAAGCCAACAGGCCGGTCTACAATAAACTGAAAAAGATGGGGGCTGAACATCCTATCGAAAAAGTCGGGAAAGAGCTGCGGGCCATGATGAGCTGGCTAAAAAAGAGTTAAACTAATCTTAAACTAGTTCCCGGTGCAACGCCTGGAGACCCGGTGTTGCACCAATACACTTTATACGCGGGGGCGGGTCCCGGCCCTGCCCCTGTAAAAATAATCCCGGGATCTTATGTCGATCAATTCCCGGAATCAGCATTTATTGGCCTTTTTGCCGCCGTTGCCAGAACTATGGCCCCCAACCCAAACAGGACCACGATGAATCTCACGATCCACCCGAAGACAGGAATAAACCTCAATACCCTGATGATGAAAAGTCCAAGAGCGAAGGCACCGAACAAAAATGTTTTTTCATCGGTTTTTTTAGCCCGTATCAATATCAGCTTACCTATAAGCAGCCCGACGATTATTTCGCTGATATAAAGAGAGACAAGATATAGCATCATTGCGATCACACCAAGAGGTATTCCAATAATGGTAACCAACGCAATGGCAATACCTACCGGAGCGCCAAAAAACACAACAGCACCCCATCCCGCGCTGTGACCTGGTTTTTTTGCAATAATGGTCGCAGCAGAATTTACCTGCCTGGCTGCAATAAGTACGGCAACCAGGCCAACGATCAGCGCCATAAAAAAGCCGATTATCTTTCCTACCACTCCTCCTAAAATAATAAACGGAAAAATTGTCTTTATTTTCTTTTTGTACTCGGGCATAATGTGTTCGATATTTCCGATTACCTCGGTACCAGGATGGATATCCGCTTTGTTCTCGCTCACATAGGTGAGGTCGCCTTCTATACGAGCGTCACCTGTCAGCGTCAGAGTGTCTACAACGACTTTGATCTTTCCCATTATTCGGCTTTTAATTATCAGGTCGCCTGCACCACCAAAAACAGACCCCTCGACAGGACCATCAATAAAGACCCTGCTGGCTCCGAAGAGAAGGTCCCCGCCAATAAATATTTTTCTATTTAAAATTATCTCCCTGCCCGCGAACATTGCATCCCTGTTTATTTTTCCCTCCACGTTGATCGTCTCACCGGCAGCTTTTACTCCACCTCCGATATCTCCCAGGATGGTTATTTTCCTTCCTGCCACGATAACACTATCTCTAATATATCCATTTATAGTAATAGAATTACCGACGGCATAAAGGCTGCCATTCACCGTTCCATCAATAACAATGGTTTTACCTGCCAGATAAAGGTCCTCGTTTATCTCTTCCTCACCCCCGATTATCAGTGAGTCCCCTGTGCGTGCTGTTAAGGCGAAACACGCAAACGCGGATATAAACATTACACATGCGAGAATAACAATCTGCCGGATGATCCTGAGTGACGTCTGTAATATTTTAGAATTCATACACACCCCCTTTTAGCCTTTCATGTTAATTAGCAATCAAGACACATATTTTTGCCTTTAAACAGATACCGGCTCCTGACTGCCCGCTATTGTCCAAGACCTATGAGGAATCTTTCAAAGGATACAGTACTTATTTCCTTTGGGCTTGTCTTAATCGTGAGGTCAAGAGCGGCAATTCTTGAATAAAGAGTACAGAGATTGTTTATGCTGATCTTTTTCAAGATCGCTTTTATCCTTTCGGTTTCTTTTTTCCTGAAATCAAGAGCCCGGCTTATCCTGGCATAATCATATCCGCTTTCCAATAACGCAAAAGCCCTGAGGAGTTTCTGCACTTCTCGCCCGCAAAAATAAAGGATCTTTACAAGATCTTCTCCATTATTAACAAGATAGCGAAATATCTCGAGTATATCCCTGGATTTTTTTATGAACAGGGCGTTGCAAAGGTCAAAAACGGTGAAACTGTAAAGCCTCGCCACAATATTTTTCGCTTTTTCAATTGTCAGGTCTTCTCCCCTGTCAAGATAATTAGCAATGCATTCTATCTGGTTGTTCAATTCATTAGTACTTGTACCTGAAAGCGCAATAATATATTTAACCGCATCCCTTTCAGCCTGAATACCCAGTTTTTTTAACTTTCCCGTTATCCACTGCTCACTTTCATTGTGAAACATAGGCCAAAAGACACAAACTCTTCCGGTTTTTTCAATCGGGCTCATTGTGCTTTTAGCCATGGATTTCTTATCTGAAATAAGTACCAGAATTGATTGCCTGTTGGGAGCCTCTGTGTAATTTAAAATTGGTTTTACATTTTTTAATCTATCAAAATCCCTGACTACAATCAGTTTGTCATCTGAAAAAAAAGAGAATGTGGCGAGGTTCTCAATAATATCCTCGGTAAGTGCCTTGTCTCCATAAAAAAAAGAAACATTTACGTTTCGGCTGTCTTCGGTTTTAAATACCTTTTTCTTCAAAAGCTGAATGAACTCGTCTTTCGCGCCTTTGTCCTCGCCAAGCAGCAGGTACACCGGAAATATTTTTCCCTCTTTGAACTCCTTGAACAGCCCGATTCTCGAAATCATATACAAAGTCCCTGTTTTTCAGCTATTTCTTACCTTGATAACTCTATTCCCAGCTTTTTAATCAGTTTGTACAAATTTGACCTCTCTACTTTTAATGCCTCGGCGGCCCTGGATATATTATACCCGTTTTCCCGGAAAGAAGTGGTGATAAACGCTTTTTCAAAACTTTCTTTTGCCTCTTTCAGGCTCATAGAATTACTGATAGAGACATTTTCTCCCGATCGAGGAATATGAGTTTTTACATCTTTTATCGTAATGGTGTCATTTCTTATCAGAATACTCAATCTTTCAATAAGGTTTTTTAACTCTCTTATGTTACCCGGCCAATTGTACATTTCAGTAAGAAATTGAAACGCATCTTCTTTTATAAACTTTCTTTTTTTATTATTTTCTCTGGCGGAATAATCCAGATAATATTCTATCAAGGGAGGGATGTCCTCTGTTCTTTCTCTCAAAGGCGGCAGATGTATCGGGATGACATTTAAACGATAGTAGAGATCTTCCCGGAACCTGCCTTTACTTATTTCTTCCTCGATGTCCTTGTTGGTCGCCGCTATTACTCTTACATCTATCTTGATCGGAGAGACTCCACCGACCCTTTCAAATTGCAACTCTTCGAGGACACGCAGTACTTTTGACTGAGCTTCCAGGCTCATGTCGGCAATTTCATCAAGAAATATTGTGCCCATGTGCGCCAGCTCGAATTTACCGATTTTATTTTTAACCGCCCCGGTAAACGCCCCTTTTTCATAACCGAAAAGTTCCGCTTCTATCAGCGTCTGCGGTATCGCCGCGCAGTTAACAGCCACAAAGGACTCATTTTTTCTTTTGCTTTTTTCATGGATCTTTCTCGCGATCACTTCTTTTCCTGTGCCGTTTTCCCCGGTGATCAAAATTCGAGAGTTGCTTTCGGCACAGCTTTCTAACACTGCTTCAAGATCAGTAAAAAATTTCGAAACCCCTTTAACCATAAAATAGTTTTTCTGATTTTTCGCTTTAAGCTCAACATTTTCACTTTTAAGCCCGCTGATCTTGACCCCGTGGTCAATTATTTTTAACACCCGATCCAGCGATAGAGGCTTCTCAATAAAATCAAACGCGCCGATTTTTGTAGCCTTTACTGCTATATCGATTGTACCATGCCCTGAAATTATTATTACCTGTATATTGCTGTATTCCTCTCGCACAAATTTCAGGACTTCCATACCCCCAATCTCAGGAAGCCAGAGGTCAAGCAGCATTACATCAAACGTTCTTTTCTCGAGCGCTTCAATAGCTTTTTTACCATCTTCCGCAAGACACACCTCATACCCCTCGTCTTCCAGTACATCCTTAAGGGTCTCCCTGATATTTTTCTCATCATCAACAACCAGAACACTATTCATGCCTTGCAAAACTCCATATAAAAAGTGGTATTTCCCGGGAAGCTTTCAAACCATATCCGGCCTTTATTGTCAAATACTATTTTTTCAACGATAGCCAGACCAAGCCCCGCGCCTTTTCCTTTTGTTGAAAAATAAGGATTGAATATTTTACCCATGATTTCGTCATCGATACCCGAGCCGTTGTCCTTGATTGAAATAGTGTAGAATCCCTTTCTGCCTTCACTCGGGTAACAGCTAATATCGATCCTCCCGTTATCCGGCAGCGCGTCAACACTGTTATATATAATATTTAATATTGCCCGTCTCACCTGATATCTGTCAACAAAAAGATACATTTCCTTCTGGTTATGATATAGGGAAAACTCGACATTTTTATACGCATTCTGAACAAAATTATAAATTTCATTAACCATGGTGATAATATCATACTTCTCCAATTTACTATCCGGAAAACGTGTAAATCTTGAAAACTCGTTAACCATCGAAGTAATGTTGTTTACTTCCGTGATTATCGTTTCGATACCTTTCGATAATATTATCCGAAACTTGTCGTCTCCCTCATAGAGCCTTAACATTCTTTCAGCCGAGAGTTTTATCGGCGTCAAAGGGTTCTTGATCTCATGCGCTATTTTCCTTGCAATATCCTGCCACGCGGCGCTCCGTTCCGAGTATTTTAAAAGCTTCTTATTTAAACGCAGTTCCTCGGTCATATTATTAAAAGAATCTATCAGCAAACTTAACTCATCTTTTGCATCCAATCGGATCCTGTAATCAAGGTCATCATTAGAGACTTTTTGAGTGGCTATCACGAGCTCTCTTATCGGCACGGTCACTTCTTTTGATATTATGAGGCTGAGATAAAAAGAAAGAAGCACAAAAGGTAATGTTACAAAAATAAAAAGTATAACAACAAACCCTTTAATCGGTTTTCGCATAATTTTCAGTCTTCTGTAATTTTGAAGCCCTTCGATAATTGACATAGTGTAATTACTTATGTCACTTGATATCATTCTAACCAGGGTAACTGAAACGGGGTTGTTCTCATTTCGCGCAGGGATGAGCAAGTATTCAATATTTTTAATGTTAACTTTTTTCCAGGTATCTTCAATTGTATCAGAAATAATCAAAGACCCTAATTCTTCTAAATCCGTATCAACCCGGTCATTTTCAACAAACATACTGTAAACTTTGTTCCCGCTGGTTTCTACAAAAAAAACAGCGTCAATATTTTGAAATTGTGCGTCCGCAATCCCACTTTCAGGACAATCCCTGCAAAGAGCCTCCCATTCCCTTTTAGATTCAGCTGATAATTTATCATAAAACCTTTTCGAAATTTCCACAGCGTCCCGGAGTGCGGTATCAATGCCGCTGATAAACAGGAGATTTACGCTTTTTGAAATCCAGTTGTTTGAAACAACACTCAGGGGCATCAGCGGTATGGAAGCAATTATCAGGAAAAAAAATGTAAGCCGTATTCTGAACTTCGTACCTTCTTTTTTTTTCACCCTGTCAATTACAAGCTGGGCGATATTGAACAGGACCAGGAACAGCATAATAATCAGCAGTGAAAATATGGACCAAACCAGCAGCTTGCTTTTGTACAAGGCATTAAAGAGGGTAACTGTCTCAATTGTAAAACTGAAATAAATGATTGCTGAAAAATATATTAAAAAAATAATTATTAGGGTGATTAATAGTATATTTCCCCTTTTATACGGTTTCAATTTTTTCATGGTTTATGATTTTTCTAATGTAAAAACGTCTGTATTTATCCAGCCGCTCTGATAATTCCACGGGTCAAAAAAGATCAGGAAGATACCAAGAGGCGGGTAGAGTTTTATTGTTTCAATTTTAATCCTTGCCCTGAAAATAACCTTTTCCTTTTCATGATCAGGTTCTACCCTTATTGACAGGGGGCTTATTATTTCATTTATTTTTCCGATGATGTCTGAGGATTTATCAACATAGTATGTATTTTTATCATTGATGATAATAAAACTGTTTTCCCAAACATCATAGGATATTGTGAAGCTGTAAACCTTTTCTCCCTTTAAGTTTCTGCCCTGGGCGAAAAGGCTGTTGCTTCTTAATAATTGAAAGGTTACAAACATATTGGCAGTGATCCCGTTCTGAATCGCCTCAATTGTGTCGTAGGAGATATCTCCACTGATCGAAAGGTCTGACTGGAAAAGATCATCTTTGTAGATATTCTCATTAAAAATAACTGTTAACTTATTTGCATTTACGCTGGATGCGCTGAAAAGAACTAAAATAGATGATAATAAATACAAGTATAAACTTTTTTTCATTGATTAGTTCTTGGTGCCACTCCGTGTCTCACGGCTTAAAGTCGGACAAGCCCGACAACCCCGGGTCTCCCGGCGTTGCACAAATTCACTAAATTGAGCCGTTTTATCGCGACTAATTAGTTCTATTTAACTCTTTATATTCCATTAGCTACTAAAATTGAGCCGTTTCACCGCGACTAATACTAAAGTCACTTAAATAATTAAAAACACGAATTAAGCCGGGCAAGCCCGGCAACTCCGTGTGCTGCACGGCGTGGCACCAGGAACTAATTATTCATAAAAAGAAAATGTGTAGTAAAGAGACAATGATTCATCACCAAAATCAAACGACAGTTTCCTGTCATCCTCATGGGAAATGTATCTGCTGTTGTATTTATGTGCCGACTGAACAGCATCTATTACACTGTAAATTTTTACACCGAACTTGACTGTAAAATATGAGATAATTAAAACCTTTGTGCCCGGGTCGAATGCCGACCAGTTCATGTATATTGTTTGATCACCCTGGGAATATCTATTGTTAATATAGGAAATCAATAGTATGAGAGAGGTTTTATCAGCGAGATCCGCGGCGATAAAAATGGACCCTTTAGTGTATTCCTTACAATAAAACTGGCCTATTCCCATCATAAACCATGACAGCAAACCGGCAATAAAAGGGTCCTTGTAATCGGTGGTGGGCACAATTTTGGTTTCATAGGGAACAGGTTTGTAGCTTGTAATACTTTGAGCCCGCGCTTTACCGGAATATACAAACGTAAAAAATATTGAAATTAATATCAACCATAACACCATTTTTTTCATTGAATATACCTTTAACCCCAATTACTCACAAATATCCATAAATTCATCGAATGGAGGGTTTTAGTGATTTTCGCACTTTTCAGTTTATCAGGGTGATGATTTTCAAAATGTGCTGTTGAAACCAAAACTATATTTATTACCAGCGGTGCCACTGTCAACGTCCACGTAAACGTTCACAGGCTGAGATCTGTTGTAAGTACGCGTGGTATTTACGGCGTCAATGATGTTGAGAAAATGAACTCCGATAAAGATAACACCGAGGATTATTCCAACCCTCTGTTCATTTCTATCCGGATTATCTTTGGACTTGATGCTAAGCCCTATATCTATATCGCCGGTCACATCAAGTTTTAACTCAGCAAAACTCAAAACGGTGCCCACAAGGAGCGCCTCTTCGATCACGAAGAACACGACTCCTTTCAGCAGATCCCCGGCGTACATCTGACCTAACCCCGGCATGTACCATGATAGAGCCCCTGCGAATATCGGGTCCTTTTTTGTATGTCTAGTCATTTCAGAGGAAGCACCCGGCACCGGGTTCATAAAGAAAAGGAGAATAACCACACTCATTACAGAGATTATTTTCATGATCAAGCCTCATCATCAATATCAGATTCCAGAAGAGTTGAAATGGTATCAACCGCGACTCTTTCGTCTTCACCTTCGGCAATGATTTTGAGAGCAACCCCTTCCGCTGCAGCCAGCATCATAACGCCCATAATACTTTTAGCGTTTATTCTGTCACCATCCTTTTCAAGAAAAATGTCAGCGCGGTATTCGTTTGCCCTCTGGACTATTATAGCTGCAGGCCGCGCATGCAGACCCGTTTTATTTTTTATTATTATATCTTTTTCAATCATTATTAACGTGCCTGCTTATTAACCTGTCTCAACCGGAACCTTCGCTCTTTTTTTCTTCTTCGATCCATTTCATGAGTTTTTTATTGAACTCTTTTGCTGTGTTGTACCCGAGTTTGTGAAGCCTGAAGTTCATAGCCGCTGTTTCAATCAAAATAGGTATATTGCGTCCGGGCCCGACGGGGATTGTGAGAAGCGGCACTTCCACACCCAGTATGGCATACACTGATTCCTCGAGCCCAAGCCGGTCATATTCCTTTTTTTCGGCCCAGTCTTCAAGATTAACGACAAGCTGTATCTGCTTTTTGTCTCTTATCGCCCCCACACCAAACAGGTGGTTGATATTGATTATTCCCAACCCCCGTATCTCCATGTGATGCCGTATCAGCTTTGCTCCGCTTCCAATAAGAAAAGTACCCCCGATCGACCGTATGTCGACAACATCATCGGCTACCAGCCGGTGGCCCCTTTCAATTAGCTCAAGGGCGCATTCGCTCTTTCCAACACCGCTTTTCCCGATGATCAGGATACCTACGCCGAAAACCTCAACTAAAACTCCGTGCATGCTCGTACTGGGCGCAAACGCGTCTTCGAGTACCTTTGTGAGCCTCGTTGTAAGAATATTTGTCGGAAGAGTTGACACGATTATGGGAACTCCCTTTTTTTCAGCCATTTTGGTAATGACAGCCGGGGGTTCATGACCGTTGGAAAATATAATGCAGGTCACAGGATAACTGAAAAATTTTTTTATACTATCGAGTTTGTTCTTCTTCAGTATTTTCATGAGATAATGATATTCACCCCGGCCGAACACCTGGATCCTGTCATAATCAAAAAAATCGTAATCTCCAGCCAATGCCAGGCCGGGCCTGTTTATATCATACGTCGTGATCTCTCTTTTAAGCGTGCTCTCCCCTGTAACGGCCTTCAAATGAAGCAGGTCTTCCTCCTGAGCGAGCTCCAGCAGCCTCTCAACAGTTACAACATTAATTTTTTCAGCTCTTCCCATTTTGATACCGGTTTCTCACAATATTATGTAAATTATTCTATTTTTGTTTAAGTGAGAAGCAGATTACACAAACTGCTCTATGCGGATTCCTCAAATCCCGAAGAAATCATTTCTTGCTCTTCATGTTCAACTATGTTTTCCTTCAGGGGAATAATTCTTTTATTTATCAGCTTGTCTCTATATCTCCTTATCTTAACCTCTATTTTATCAAACAGCGTATCAATGACACTATGTAAATCTTCTGTTTTCGTAAAAATATGTATTATTTTCCGTTTAACGTTAATATTGACTTCAGCCAGAAAGGTATGTCTTTCCTTTTTTAATATCAGCTTAAAATCATATATGTGGTCCGCAAAATAATCCAATTTTTTTATATTTTTTTCAATATGCTCCCTTATTTCAGGTGTAATCTTTATTTTTCTTCCAATAAATGAAACGTTCATTTTTACCCCCTCAAATTTGATGGTAAAATTTTCAATCCCTTTCTGTATTTTGCTACAGTCCGTCTCGCAATTTTAATCCCCCTTTTAGCAAACAAATTCGCTATCTTCTGATCACTGAGGTGTTTTGTTGTCCCCTCACTTTGAATAATATCTTTTAGCATCTCTTTTATACTTGTCGAAGAATAATCTCTATCCCCTTTAGAAGGAATTGGGTTTGAAAAGAAAAATTTCAGCTGAAATACACCGAATGATGTTTGAACATACTTCGAGGAAGTGATCCTGCTTATCGTAGACTCGTGCAGGTCGAGATGAACAGACACGTCTTTTAATGTCAGGGGTTTGAGATATTTGGGACCTTTTTCAAAAAAACCTTTCTGCTCATCGAGTATTTTTTTCATTACTCTTACAAGTGTACTTTCGCGCTGCTCTATGGAGTGTATAAAGCTCTTAGCCCTCTGGATCTTATCTAAAGCAAAATTTTTAATTCTTTTATCACCGCTATTTTTTCTTAACAGCTTTTCAAAATAGCTATTCACTTTTAACTTGGGTATGGAATAATTGTTGGGAATAACCTCGAGCTTGCCGTCCCTTTCCTCCACGCTCACTTCAGGTATAATGTATTTAACTTCGTTTGAATAAAACTGCCGCCCGGGATAGGGTTCAAGTTTTGATAAGATATTAAATGCTTCCTTTACCATGTTGACCGACACCTTCAACTTCTTTGCTATTTTGTCATACTTTTTCAATTTTATTTCATTGAGATATTCATTGATGATTTTTTCAGCCAGGGGATATGAACCCCTGTATTTCAATTGAAGGAGCAAACATTCCTTTATGTCTCTCGCGCCGACACCGGGAGGGTCCAAACTATGGATAATGACAAGGAGCTCTTCGAGTTTTTCCAGAGGGATATTCAACTCATCGGAAATTACATTCAAAGGAACAGGAAGGTAACCTTTTGAATCAATATAACTCAACAGGATCTCCCCGATATTAAAATCCTCGTGCGGTATCTTTACCAACCTCAATTGCCATAAAAGGTATTCATGCAGAGTTTCTTCCCTGGATATAGCCCCCTCGATAAATTCTCTCTTTTTATCCTCCCCGATATTTCGGTCACTTCGGGTGAAAGACCTGTCACTAAAAAAATATTCATCATACAATCCATCTTCATACGCCGTATCTTTTTCCTCCGAAGACAATTTTTTCAGGATCAGATCTTTGTCAAGGTTCGTCTCGTAATCACTATTTTTCTCATCCATTTCCAGTGCCGGATTGTCCATAAGCTCTTCTTCGATCTTTTCATTGAGTTCGATGTTCGAAAGCTGCAGCATTTTAATCGCCTGCTGGAGCTGAGGTGTCATAATCAGCTTTTGAATCTGCTTCAACTGGATCTCTTGTCTTATCTCCAACTTTCGACTCCTTGTTGTGTAATACCCGAATGGAACATGTTTTGAACTTCTCCCCCTATATAACAGGATTAATCCACTATACAAATAAAAATAACCTATTTCAAAAAAAAAACCAGATTAAATTGTAAAATTTAAACCTAAATAAATTCTTTTTGCCTCTTCATTATTAACAAGCTCCTCACTGCTTCCAAAAACGAGTATTTCCCCTTCATTCATGATATACGCCCGATCAGTAATTTTTAAAGTCTCACGCACATTGTGGTCGGTTATTAAAATTCCGAGCCCTTTTTCTTTTAAGCGTTTTATTATACCCTGTATATCAAATACCGCTATGGGATCCACACCTGCGAAAGGTTCATCCAATAATAAAAACTTCGGTTCCAGTGCGAGAGCACGTGAAATTTCCACCCTCCTTCTTTCCCCTCCTGACAGGGTATATGCTTTCTGCCTCCTGACATGATCCACGCCAAGCTCGTTTACCAGCCTGTCCATCCTCTCAAAACGTTGTTTTCTTTTTAGCGACATATTCTCGAGAACCGCAAGTATGTTCTGTTCAACAGTTAATTTTCTAAAAACCGATGATTCCTGAGGTAAATAGCCTATACCCAATCGCGCCCGTTTAAACATCGGATAAGATGTAATATCAATATCATTGAACATAATATTCCCACTGTCAGCGTTGATAAACCCCACTATCATATAAAAAACAGTTGTCTTCCCTGCACCATTCGGCCCGAGCAGACCAACCACTTCTCCCGCGCGGATTTCAAAACTAACATCCCTAACGACTTTTCTTTTTTTATATATCTTTACAAGGTTGTTTACGGAAATCGTGTGCAATGTGCATTCCTGTATACCGCGTTTATTAATTCCGGGTGTTGAATAAAATTCCGTTCACTTTATTATACAATACAGTTTTTTCGGTGTTTTCATCATAGTTTGCGTTGTTGCAATAGGTGTACTTCTCATCCTCCTGTAAAACTATATCTCCCGACGCTTTTAGAATACCTGCATCACTCATATACCGCGCGACCGTAGATTGTACCGAAAAATCCTTATTTAATACAAAGACATTACCCAGAAATATATAAGTGTTGCTTTCCTGAAAATATCTGACCGTATCGGACCTTATGAGAAGAGCGTCCTCCCCCTCCTCTTCCTCCTGTACATATAATACCCTTTCCAGAAAAACCGCATCTCCTGTGTTTGTATTAATACTGATTGTATCGCAGTATATCATGTCACCGCTTTCCAAATGCAGCGCTTCACTTTCTTTTTTAAAGGTGGCGATATCATTAACAATACTTAAAACAGGTGCCGTTATCTCGTAATTGCTGTCAATGTACCGCACATCTCCGGAAAACATACTTTCCTCACCTTTATATGTTGAAACCGCGTCCGATGTAATTTCGATTTCTTCATCCGTATACACTGTATTACCCTTAACAGTGTAAATATCTTCATTATAAAGAACCTCTCCATAATCTCCGCTAATCCTGTTATTATCTATCTCGTTTAACACGACAACGTTATTAAAAAGCTGCGCCCATTTCTGCCCCTTAGCGTAATAGATAACGATCCTGTCAGCGTAGACTTCCTTATCCTCCTTACGGAATGACGCATGCCCGTTTGCGTAAATTATCTCATTTTCATAATCGATTTTGTAGGAATCCGCACTGTAATAGATGCGATCTTCTGCCAGGAAGGCGTCAGCATATAAGTGGAAGGTCAGTGCAAAAAAAACCAAAGTAAAAAGAAAAAACTTCAATTCTTAGCCCTGTTGGAAATGGTAAATCCCTCTTTAATCTATACCGGCAGAACCCATTGTCGGTTTTATAATATCATATACGATTTTAATCCTGATCCTCTGCGAAGCTGCCCTTTGCATCTTTGTTAATTGTAACAAAACGTATTGATAAATCTGTAAGCATACCATAGCCGGTGATAATGTCCCCGTTTGTCCTGGTAATGGTCACAAAACGGTCGGTAATAAACTGCTCCTCATCACCATGCCACTCCAAATACTCGGTTTCCAGTACAGCATTATTTGTCTCCGAGATAACTACTACGTTATCCTCGGAAATAATAAGAGAACCATTGTTAAATATTTTCGCCCTATCGGAACTCCCCCTTGAACTTATGGTCCCATCTTTATTATAATATATATAATTACAATTTTCAATATATAATTCCTCTCTTTCAGAATAATATTCACCACTCTCAAACATGATCGTCGATTTTTTTATGCCGTTTTCATAGTAGTAGTGGGTTACGTCCTGCAAAATGTAATCAGGGACAGGTTCCGAAGAATCGCTGTCCTGATTGATCCGGCTTTCTTTTCCTTTACTTAAACATCCGCTCAAGGAAACACTTATCAACAGTATTATCCCGACCGATTTAAGTTTGTTGAACAATAGCACCACTCCTTTCGGTATGCTTTGCTTCCTTTTCTTTTTTCCTTTTAAAATCGAGGCTGTTTTTTATAAATGCATTAAACAATTCATGGGCTTTGACCGGCTTTGATTTAAACTCCGGATGGAACTGCACTCCAACTCCCCAGGGATGGGATTTATATTCTACTGCTTCAACCAATTGACCGTCAGGTGAAGTCGCGGCTATTACAAGCCCGTTTTCCTCCATTATTTTTCTGTATTTATTGGTAAATTCATACCGGTGCCTGTGCCTTTCATTTATTTTCTCACTATTATAGGCATCGCGTAATTTCGACTTCAAAGTTAATATCGCAGGTTGTGACCCAAGCCTCATCGTACCGCCGAGGTTGGCCACACCATCCTGCTCCTCCATTAAACTGATCACCGGATACTCCGTCTCGATATCAAACTCCGTACTGTTCGCGTCTGTAAACCCGAGCACATTTCTTGCAAATTCAATAACCATACACTGCATCCCCAGACATATACCAAAAAATGGTATATTTTTCGTCCTGGCATGTTTTACCGTGAGAATTTTCCCTTCTATCCCTCTTTCCCCGAAACCGCCGGGGACGAGTATTCCGTGTATACCCTCGTATGTTTCCCTCAAATGTTTTTCATCTTCAACATTATCAACCTTTATTTTAATTATATCCACTTTTACCTCGTTTTCAATACCCCCGTGGACCAGTGCTTCATAAATACTTTTATACGCGTCGTGGAGTTCTGTATACTTGCCAGCAACAGCGATTTTTACTGTTTCCTTTTCACTTGTTAACTGGGTAACTATTTTTTCCCAGTGTTTGAGGTTTATTTTTCTCTTTTGTATACCGAATTTTTCCAGAATTATGTCATCCAGTTTACCGGCGCCAAGGATGAGCGGAACCTCATAAATTGTTTTTTTAATATCCCTTGCCGCAATAACGGCCCTCTCTTCAACATCACAAAAAAGAGCAATTTTACTGCGCATTTCATTTGTCAATTCATCTTTGGTTCTACACAATAAAATATCAGGGCTGATACCAATTTCCCGCAATTTGCTGACGGAGTGCTGTGTCGGTTTTGTTTTAGGTTCCTCGGCCGCGCCGACAACCGGTATGAGTGTTACGTGTACGTACAGGCTGTTTTCTTTACCTGTTTCAAGCCTGAACTGTCTTATCGCTTCAAGAAAAGGGATTCCTTCAATATCTCCGACCGTCCCGCCTATTTCAACAATGACAATGTCAGGATTATTATTTTTATCAATAAGCCTTATCCTGCTTTTTATCTCATTTGTAATATGGGGTATCACCTGAACCGTCCTGCCCAGATAATCCCCCCTTCTTTCTTTTTCAATAACTTTACTGTATATCTGTCCTGTGGTCACACTGTTCAACCTCGATAAAGATTGTGATGTAAACCTTTCATAATTTCCAAGATCAAGGTCTGTTTCGGCTCCATCGTCTGTCACATATACTTCTCCGTGCTGGTAGGGGCTCATTGTACCCGGGTCAATATTAATATAAGGATCCATCTTCATTATACAAATTTTGTATCCCCTGCACTCTAATAAACAGCCAAGGGAAGACGCAGCTATCCCCTTTCCTAAAGACGAACACACCCCCCCGGTTATGAATAGATATTTAGTCATTTCCGGCTCCTATTTAAAAAAATTCCCATGTTCTTTGCACAAGGCTTTCGATGTTATCAACGCATTTTTCAGATTCTAACTCCTGATCTTTTTTCCCCAGATAAACAAAATATTCAATATTTCCTTTTGGTCCTTTAATGTGTGAAAACGTGTAACCTTTAACCGTGTACCCTGCCTGGAAAAAGAAGCAGTTCAGATCCTGAAGAATCTGTTTATGGATATCACGATCCTTAACTACACCCCGGAACCCTTTATAGGGTCTGTTAAGTTCAAATTGTGGTTTGATAAGAACAATTATTTGAACAGTTTCATCTATAAGCTGAATCAGCGGTTTTAAAATTTTCTTAACCGATATAAAGGATACATCTATGGTTACAACATCAAAAGGAACCGCAGTTTCAAGCTGATCGATAAACCGCGCATTAAATTTCTCAATTACCTTTACGCGGGGGTCTTTTCTCAAGCGGTAATCGATCTGGTTTTTCCCGACATCCAGAGCGATGACATACCTGGCGCTTTTTTTAAGAAGACAGTCAGTAAATCCGCCTGTCGACGCGCCTATATCCAGACAATATGCACCCGATACATCGATCTGAAAATCTACCAGCGCTCCCTCCAGCTTGGTCCCCCCTCTGCTCACATACCCTTCATTCGGAAGGTGAATCCTGATGCTCGCAATCCTCGGGATAAGGGCTGAGGGTTTTATGACAGTTTCACCATCTACAGTAATATGACCGCCGATGATGTAAGACCTTGCTTTTTCCCTTGACGCAAATAATTCTTTTTCTACAAGAAGTATATCCAGCCTTTCCTTCATCTTACCGATTTATCTAATAAATTCAAATCACAACCTGCTCATTAATACGCTCAATCATCATTGATTTACCGGAACTCTTTTCAATATAAATTACAGCGCCGTTTATATGGAGATCATTCTCAGCGACTGTAAACTTTGAAGGCATCATAGTTACTAACTTCTTCAGCGCATTTTCCTTTCTCATACCGATTATAGAGTCGAACGGGCCGGTCATACCTATATCCGTGATATAGGCTGTTCCTCCCGGAAGAACACGCTCATCCGCTGTTTGAACATGTGTGTGTGTACCGACAACCGCGCTTGCGGTACCGTCAAGATACCATCCCATCGCCACTTTTTCACTTGTGGCTTCTGCATGAAAGTCAACAATTGTGTATTTTGTCTCCTTTCGTATGCAGGCAAGCTCTTTGCGCGCAGTTTTAAAAGGGGATTCCAACGGCTCCATAAATATTCTTCCAAGAAGACTCAATACACCGAGTTTTATACCGTTTTTATTGATGATTGTCCACCCCCGGCCGGGGGTACCGCTGGGATAATTAGCTGGTCTTAAAACTTTATGGTTATCTTCAAGGATCTTATATATCTCTTTGTTTCTCCATACATGATTTCCTGAGGTTATGCAGTCAATACCATATGAATACAGCCTTCCCACAATCTTTCCCGTGATGCCGAAACCGCCTGCAGCATTTTCACCATTCGCAATGACAAAATCCGCTTTTTTTTCATTAATGATTTTTGACAGGCTCAGAAAAAGCGCCTTCTGCCCGGGTTCGCCAATAATATCTCCGATTACAACCACTACAATATGATCTTTGTCCAAACCCCAACCTGCCCGA
>SDBV01003679.1_pt1 | contig 22403 bp, 19 predicted proteins | sample 2277081 | NCBI WGS metagenome assembly SDBV01 (sample SAMN10402039, study PRJNA504765) | marine sediment metagenome | isolation source: marine sediment core GS10_PC15, 223 cmbsf | place: Arctic Ocean: Southern Knipovich Ridge | collected 2010 | reverse complement strand
GCGGTCGCGTGCGCTACTATTTCGTTGAGCACGACTATTGCCTCCGAGCCGGGGAAGACCGCGCGTAACAGGGTGGCCACGGCCTCACGTCCCGAACCAGTGACGCCGATGGCCCGGATATCGGGGCGGGTGCGCTCTAGCAAAACCGTCACTAGCCTATGTGCCGCATCCACCGGATTTCCCCTGGTTTGGTCGTAAAGGTCTAGTAGAACCTCCCCTGTTTCAACTGATGTAAGGGCGGCTTTTGCGCCGGTCGAGCCCAGGTCAAGGCCTAATATCGCGGGTTGCCCAGCCAAGTCCGCGTCTGCCGCGACCTCGGGCATCATAGTGACGCGATCGCGATGAGCAGTGGCTGCTTCGAGGATTCCAAAGCGTCTCTCAGTGGCTCGCACGAGTTTTTGGGGATCACTGGGCAGGTTGCCAAATTGCGTACGGCGGAGCTGTTCCGCTGCTATGGCCGCGGCACCGACGGCCTCAAAACACAATGCGTTGTCCGGCTTGCGGATGGGCTCGCCCAGCAAGGCCTCCAACGACTCGACGAAAGACTGTATCCGCGACGGACCGCCTGTGAGATACACGGGGCCGTCCACGCGATTGCGCGCAAGTAAGGCGTGAGCGTTTCGTGCTACCGACGCGAAGTACCCTTTGAACAGATCGCCGGTTGCTTTGCCCTGATTGGCAAAATGGGTCATTTCGGTTTTTGCGAATACCGAGCACCGGGCGGTGATGGGGATGCCATCGTCCGCGGCTAGCGCCAGGCCGTCAGCCTCAACGATACCCAGTCCAAACCGCCCGGCAATCTTTTGGATGTTTTCGCCAGTGCCCGAGGAGCATTTATCATTCTCGATGTATTGATACACAAAGCGTCCATTGCCTTCTGCCGGCCTACGGCTGAGCACACTGTAGCCCCGGGCGCCAATGCTCACCAGGTTGAGAGAGTCGTCGAGATCCGGCAGCAGTTCGAGCGCCGCTTCCTGGCAGGAGTCTTCGGGCAACGCCAGCACCGGTCCGCCTAACTCTGCTGCGTAGATGCCCGTGGCGGCCAACGCCGCAAAACTGCCTACATCGTGTTCACGGTACCATCGTTCAAAACACTTGATTGGATTGCCCTCGTGGAGCTGATATGAAGTATCCTCGATAGTGACATCACCCGCATCGTTAACACGCGCGAGCACAAAACCCGCGGAGGATTTTCCAAGGTCACAGGCGGCAATTCGCACACTCATGTCGTCTTCCTTTCTTCATGGTTTGCAGCAAAGTGGCGGCACGACTTAAGTATGTCATTGGAAAGTGTCTTGTCCTCGACCGCTCGCGCGAGCATAATACCCCCCACGCAAAGCGCCAAAGCAAGCACTTCGTCTATCCATTTACCAGCAGGTGGCACGTTCATGGTTTCCCAATAGTGGTCCCAGACCGCTCCGAAAGAATAAGTAGCCATTAATATAGGTTTATCCGAGAAAACCGTACTTCTTCAAAAAGGCTCAACACAACAAAATTCACAACATTTCGTAGGAGCCACAATTATCCCGTTAATCAGAACACAATCCTGTGAATCAAGAATATACAACATAAAACAAACGCCACGAATAACACCAGCAAAAAGAACCTAATACGAACAACCCTTTTGAATTCTATAGCCAAAAAGCATTTACCAACAACTTCAAACAAGAACGACAACATATACCTTAAGAGAATCTTGTTAATCCTGTCATCCTGTCAAAAAAAATTCTTCCTCTGCCCCCACAGTTAAACTTCAACCTTCAGAAGTACGCTTATCGCGGATGAACCTTAATATACCCTTTTTACGTACATTTTTATAACACACAATGCCAATCCGCTGCTGCAAGACCCATCTATACTTTGAACATGGCGCCGTATCGCGATAGCCGGTTTACGCGAAATCTCCCTTAAATAAGCCGTCGTATTGCGATAGGCAATTTACGCAAATTCATCATAGGTCTACGAAACTTCGCAATTGACGAATATTCGAATTGATGCTAGGATCCAATAAGAGACATGAGCAATATGAGGTGCATTATTGCCCGTGTCGAGAGGTACATATGTGATCGATCAATCAAGAGTGTGTGTTGAGTATGCCTGAAGCACCGTCAGGCCAACTAAAAAGGAACGTACAATGAGAGAGTCGAAAGGATTTACACTAATTGAGCTGTTGGTGGTCATCGCCATCATCGGCATCCTGGCAGCGATTCTGCTGCCGGCACTGGCCCGCGCACGCGAGGCCGCGCGGCGTGCGAGTTGCGCGAACAACCTGAAACAGTTGGGTATCGTATTCAAGATGTATGCCAACGAATCGCGGGGCGGGAAGTTTCCCCCGCAGAGGTACATTCGATCCAATCCGATGTTTGAGGATTGCAGTCAGACTAATTTTGGTGGCTCCAGTTTCCAAGGGGACGTCGTTTATCCCGAGTATTTGACCGATGTCAACGTGATGCTCTGTCCTTCGGACTCGTTTGCAGGAACCGACCCCCACGCTTATATGAGCCCCCCGTGGGCGAACGGAGGTATCGACCCGTGTAGGTTCTCGTCGTTTTCCTACGTATACCAGCAGTGGGCGTTGAGAGGAACCGAAGATGATATCCTGCTTCCGGGAGTAGACCCGAATGATCCGGGCATGACCGAGAAAATGACCATTCCACAAGCGACTGCTAAGTTTATCAATCAGGAGTATCTCGCTGCCCATCAAGCTGTCAAGCAGGCAGTCAACATGGCAGCAAATCGGGGTGCAGCGTCCGCAGCGGCAGACAAGGATCTCAAGTTTGGCAACAAAACCGTCTATCGTCTTAAGGAAGGCATCGAGCGGTTCTTTATCACTGACATCAACAACCCGGCTGGCTCAGCCGTCGCCCAAAGCGGCTTGTCTGTCATGTATGACAACATTCACATAAATGCTTCACGGTTCAACCACATTCCCGGCGGGTGCAACGTTCTGTTCATGGACGGTCACGTTGAATTCATCAAGTATCCGGGCAAATCTCCTGTGACCAGAGCCCTCGCCTTTGTATGGGGGTTGTCGGCCCCTAACGCGCAATAGGACACCAACGCTTTGAACGCCCACTGGGCCGCACCCTTGGGTGCGGCCCTTCTTGCTTAAGGATTCTGAAGCCCGTAAGGTCAAGATGCAGGTTCGAGGTCGTAAGGTGCTTTCAACCCGGGTTTCCCATTTGGGAAATCTCGACTAGCAAAACCAAAGAGTTCAAGAACATGCAAAGAAGTTTAAGAAACCTGATTACCTTGATTGTTGTGACAGTCTTGTTCGGAGCGTGGCCTGCCGTCGTGATGGCGCAAGAATCGGAGGAAGTGGCAAAGAAGGAGCCCGACATTGGGTTCCTGCCTACTCCGCAGCATGTGGTCGATATCATGCTGGGACTGGCGAAGGTGAAAGAAGACGACCTCGTCTATGACTTGGGCTGCGGCGACGGCCGTATCGTGGTGACCGCCGCCAAGAAATACGGCTGCACAGCGGTCGGCGTAGACATCGATCCCGAACTCGTCCGCGAATCCCGGGCCAACGCCAAGGCGGCCCAGGTGGAAGACCTGGTGACCATCACGCAAGAGGACCTCTTCGATATCGACTTCAGCGAAGCGGATGTGGTAACGCTCTACCTGGGCCGTGAACTCAATGCCGCCCTCATCCCGCAATTAGAGAAACTGAAACCGGGTTCGCGCATTGTGTCCCACAATGCCCCTATGGAAGGCGTAATACCGGACTACACCATCCGGGTTTGGAGCGGGCCGGAAACAAGCATGGTCTACATGTGGACGACCCCGCTCAAGAAAAGGCCCACGCCCGAGGCGGTCGCAGACGACGTCATATGGGATATCCCGGTTGATACTACAGGCGGGAGAATGCCGGTCCAAATGCCGGTCGAGAGAGAAACCAGCGTCTTGTTGCGCCTCGCGCCTCTCGCGCGTCTCATGTCCCTTGTCGCCTTGGCGCTTGCGGCGCCCTTGTGGCTGCTGCGCAACCGGATTGGAGCAGTCAAGATCAACGTTGTTGTCGACAAACCACTGCCAAAGAATCAAGCCGATTAGGTGCGAGCGACAGGTTTGAAAATGGCGCGGTGAATCCCCAATTCTTAAAGCCCATTAGTTATAGCTATCAGCCGTGGTGTATGGCTAGCTTCGACCAATATCTTCTCGTCGACGCGAACGACCCCAACCCCGACAACGGAGTCCAAGATTTCTTCACGCCTCAGTTCCTGCAGGCCCAGCAGACCATGATAAAGGGCATTCAGGTGGACTGGAAAAAGGACGAAAACCCTGCAATTTTTAATAAGGACATCCCGGTAACTGGCGCCGGTACGATGTACCGCCTCAAGGAAGGCATTGAGCGCTTCTTCATCACCGACATCAACAATCCGGCTGGCTCGTCCATGGCCCAGAGCTCGATCATTGTTTCGTTCGACAAGCTCCACAAAAAGGCCCAGTTCTTTAACCACGTCCCCGGCGGCGGCAATGTCCTCTTTTTGGACGGCCATGTGGAATACGTCAAGTATCCCAGCAAGATGCCGATGACCGTGGCTCATGCTGTGCTGAGATCAGGCGGCTGATCTGACACAGCGAATTGGCCAAAAACTGAAAGCAATTAGCAGGGCCAGGGGGCGTTAACGGACGCCCCTTCGCCTGTTTTTTATGGTGCATTCGTGGCGATTAAGCAATGATGATGAAACGATGGAACTTCTTGAGGATGACGGGATTGATGGCGGCCTCTGCGGTGGCACTGGCCTTCAAAGGGGTCGCTGCGGGGTAATCCCTTCATCCTTTGAACAGGTTGTCGCGTCGCAACAGTCAATTTACGCAAATTCGTCATAGTTCTACGAAACTTCGCAATTGACGAATATTCGAATTGATGTTAGCATACGAGAGGCATGAACAATATGAGGTGCATTATTGCCGATGACCGTGGCTCATGCTGTACTGAGATCAGCCGGCTGATCTGACACCAGCGAATTGGCCAAAAACTGAAATCAATTAGCAGGGCCAGGGGGCGTCAACGGACGCCCCTTCGCCCGTCTCTTATGGCGCATTCGTGGCGATTAAGCAATGAAGTAACTTGATTTTGTTGCTAGGATTAGGCCTAGTAACTATTGAAAGTCTAGGAACTATTGAAAAGGAGTATTTTCATGGGTGTGGTACATATTGGGCTGAATGCGGAGTATTCGCGGAGCAGTGACAAACCTTTTGAGTGGGCGGTGGAACACGCCGCGAAGATGGGCTACGAGTGGTTCGAGCCGATGGTCCATTTCGGTCGAGAACTCATGAGCGAAGCGGGGTACTTTCATACGGTGTCGATGTTTGATGACCCCTACCGTATCAAGGATGCCTGCGACGCCGCGGGGCTGAAAATTTCGGGGCTCCAAAGCCACGGACCCTTGGGGCGTCCAGATGTACACGGAGAGTACATCAAGCTGGCGATCCGAACGGCGGCGGAAATTGGCGTTCCGGTGATCAACACGGATGAAGGCATCAAGGCAAAGTGGACCACCGAGGAAGAGGATTTCGTACTGATGAAGTACACGCTCCAAGAGGCCGCCTTCGTGGCTGAACGCCGCGGCGTTCAGATCGGCCTGGAACCCCATGCCCAATACTCAAAAACTCCCGAAGGCCTCGACCGCATCTATGACCTCGTCGATTCCCCCGCTATCGGTATCAACCTCGATACCGGCAACGCCTACCTTGCAGGACAAGACGTATACGCCTGGCTGGACCGCGTCGTGGGACGCCTCGTGCATTTCCACGCCAAGGACATCTCCGTCGAGCACTCCGACGAAGAGCGCGGCAAAGTAACGGGCACGCCCGTCGGTTGCGCTTGCGGCGAAGGCGTACTGGACTGGGACAGGATCGTGAAGACAGTTGAAGACAAGTGTCCCCGCGATATCGTATTTAGCGTCGAGTGCGGCACACCGGAGCAAGCGGAAAAAAGTTTGGAACACCTGGGCAATATTGTATACAGTCTCGTATAGGTAGCGATTGGAGAAACTCGATGCGCACGAAACGAAGAACATTTCTGAAAGGCGCCTCTGCGGCGGTGTTGGCGAGTTGCGGATTTCCGTCCATTATTCCGGCCTCGGCTTTGGGCAAGGACGGACATGTCGCGCCCAGCAACCGTGTTAACGTCGGCTGCATCGGCAACGGTGCCATGGGTACGCATGATATTAAGGGGCTCTCGTCGCAGAAGGATGTACACGTTGCCGCAATCTGCGATGTGTCGAAAGAAAAGCGTCTCGCAGCGCAGGCACTTCTCGCGGAGGATTTTGACAACAAGGACGTCAAAGCCTATAACGATTTCCAAGAGCTCCTTGCACGGGACGACATAGACGCCGTTTCAATAGCTACGCAGGATCACTGGCATGCGCTCATGACCATCGCGGCGGCCAAAGCGGGCAAGGACGTCCATTGTCAGAAACCACTTGGAATGACAATGGAGGAGTGTCAGGTCGTCAGGAAGGTCGTCCGCGAGAAAGGTACTGTCTTCCAGTTCGGGACTCAACAGCGTGCAAAACTTTTCTTTCGGATGGCGTGTGAACTGGTCCGCAATGGCTACATCGGCAAGGTGCACACCGTAGAAGTAGCAACGCCTGGTCCTAGCTACAAGCGAACCTACATGAACCCGCCCACCGAAGAACCCATCCCGGATGGCTTTGATTTCGAGAGGTATGTGGGCCCCGCGAAGATGCGCCCGTATAACCGCGGACTGCACACACAACCTGATTGGTATCTGATCCGCGATTACAGCGTTGGATTTATTGTCAACTGGGGCGTACACCACCTGGACATCGCAAACTGGGGCGTACCGGAGATCACGTCGGGGAAATGCGAGCTTGAGTTCTCGGGCAGCTATCGAGACGACGGCCTGACAGACAACATCAATGATTGGACTGGCGAATTCCGGTATCCATCCGGATTGAAAATGGTCTTCTCGGATGTAGGCAACCCCTGCGCAAGAGGCACTAAGTTCATCGGCGACGAAGGATGGGTTTATATCGATCGCCCTACGTTTCGCGCAGAACCCATATCCTTGCTCAAAACCGAATTCAAAGCAGAGGACGAACGGTTGTATCCAGGCATCCACAAAAACACATCCAACTACAGGAACTTCATCGACTGCGTGCTTTCCCGGGAAGAGCCCCTCTGTCCGGTCGAAGGAGGCGCGCAGGCGTCCTATCTCGGCATGGTGGCGGAAATTTCCGTAAAACTCGGCAGAAAACTCACTTGGGATCATGACACGGAACGGTTTGTCGGCGATGATGCAGCGAATGCGTTGCTCAGCACGCCCATGCGCGCACCGTGGAGCCTAAGGTCCTAGGGCGTATAAGGAATGCACGATGAATCTTGCTCGATCCAAATCACTGATTGCCTTGCTGCTAACAGCGGCGACGGCCGTTTTTTCTGCTGCTGCCGAAAAGCCCAACGACGAGAAATTACATGTCGTGTTACTCGCCGACGAAAAGGATCACGGCCCGGCCGGTAATGGGCTGCACGACTACCCGCTGTGGCAGAAACGTTGGGCGTTGTTGCTGGGCGGCGAAGAAGCCTCGAAAGAGAAACAGGTGAACCTCGTTGGGCCGCCTGATAAGGATACGGATTACCGTGAGGGGATGCCCAATGTCGAAGTGTCCACCGCGTGGCATTGGCCATCGGAAGAACAGTTCCAGAAGGCCGATGTGATTGTGGCGTACTGTTATCTGCAATGGACCGATGAACGGCTCGCTCAGGTCAGACGGTATCTGGAGGGCGGTGGCGGCCTGATGTTGATACACTCGGCCACCTGGACGAGGCCCAAGCCGTTGCGCGGCGACGTGGCCGAAGTGATTGGGGTGGGCGGTTTTGAGCTCTTTCGTCATGGCACGGTACAGTTGGATATGGTCGCCCCGGAACACCCGATCTGCGCCGGATTGCCGGAATCGATCATTCTGAAAGACGACGAAACCTACTGGCCGCCGACGCCCATCATGGAAGGTGTCACGGTGTTGGCCACATCGGTGGAAGACAAGGCAAAGCGCCGCAGCACCCCCACGGCTGCCCAGCCAGTGTTCTGGTCTTACGAACTGGGCGAGGGCCGCGTCTTCGGTTGCGTGCCGGGCCACAGCGCCCAGACCTTCGACGATCCACTGTTCCGCAAGCTGCTGCTTCGGGGAATGGCCTGGGCGGCAGGCGAAAATCCATTGCTATTTGGTGAATTTTCCAGCAAGACAAAAATATGATATTCAGTCAAGAAACTTAAGAAGACAAATCCTTATAACCCTCAAGGAGTATCCGGCCATGTCAAGGAACTCCCGTAGATCGTTTTTAACCGGTGCCGCTGTAGTGGTCCAGGACTTTCGGATAGGCCAAGAAAAGCCGAAAAGTGGGTTTTGCGACAACTTTGATGGCGAACCTGCAAACCAAAAATACAGTGATGGAATGAACTTCATGCGATTGAATGCCCGAAATCGTTCGGATTCTACCGCATGGACAGATCCATCCCTTGAAAAACTCACTACCAACACCCTAAGAAACTCACGCAGCACACTTCAGTTCTACAATGGGAAGGTGCCTTCGATTCTCAATGCGCGTGACTGCGAGTCGAATGGAAACTGCATTCTCGCCGCGCGTCTCAAAGCCAATGATTTCTTCCTCGATTCCGAAATAGACATCCATGGGAATTCTTCCACCAAGCGCCTGATGTGGACGATACTGATTGTACCAGTTGATATAGAGCGCAATCTCCATTCGGATACCATCCTCACCCAACGGAACGAGAATACGTCTGGTACATTCGTCTTTTATGGACCGCATCAGTCTTTCAATAATGGCGATGCTTCCATACTGGCCAACAGCGCCAAAGCGTTGTTTGATGTTCCTCGGTTCCGCACTGCACCAAACTCTGAAATCTCTCGATACAAACTGACTTCCCTGGTCGGAAATGAGATGTCTGGGAGGTCTTCCCACCGCATGAACGGCGTTGGACATGAAGGCTATAACTTCATCCGCGGTCGGCTGCTTCTTGAAGACAGCGAAGCCAATGACCGCACGGGAGAAATGGTCAACCACTACAATGACCCACCAACAGAACGGCCAAACCTGCGCCAAGCAAAATGGCCTCCATGGAACCCAGAAACCGGCTGTCGGGACAGTGGTCATGTCAACATGCCAGACGTGATTGGCGTATCTTGCGGTGACGACTCGGACTATCTTTTCCGTTTCGACGACTTCGGAATCGGGCACGTCGTCGAGAGGTTCTTCTTTTACGATGCGGCCGACGGTGGAGGCTCCGAGATGCAGTCCTGCTCTCGCCAGTACTTGAACGATTCTCACCTTGCCCATGGTTGGGCAAAGCGTTTTGAGCCGTTGGACAATATAGCGGACATAGTCGGGGTACTTGTTCACGGGCTGGGAAAGCTGGAGCAGCCCATCTTGAGCATCGGCTGCTCTCTTCATCCAGCTGGCAATGGTTTCGGGCTCGACCATGAAGGTTCTGGCGGTTTCAGCGTGATTCCAGGCACGAGCGGCCTTGAGTTCCAGGATGGCCATTCTCTCTTGGGGAGAGTATTGGGGGCGCTTTCGGGGGAGAAGTTTGGCCATGCGTGCATCTTTGATTCTGAGTTCTTCCTGCAGCAAGGCATTTTCGTTTTGAACGCTGTCGAGTTCTCCAGCAAGACGGATTCTTTCGATGCTACTATTGATGGCGAAGCTCCTGGAGTAGGTGATTACACGGTGGGCCAAGGCGACGCTGTGGATGGCCGCCAATTTGACATACTGGGGCCAATCCTTTGGAAGAGGAATACCTTGAAATGGGCCCTTATTGCTCATACTATGGTCTCCGAAGATTCTTGGGATGAGTGTGAGCTAAGGGTAGCATAAGTTGCCTTGATTTATAGAGTTAGCTGCCGAGAGATGTGGCACCGAAAGTCGGTGGACCATCACAGATGAACCCCATTTCTCCACCTTGACGTACTTGTTGTATACGATAGTGAGCAACAGTATCATGACGAAAAGCACCATGCCCAGCGAACACGCGTAGCCGAAACGCCCTTCTTCGAAGGCTTTTTTGAACATGTACAGGCTCATCCGTGTGCGCGGAAACAATTTGACATGGAATGTGCCCGCTTATGAATATATAAGTAAGAGGAAATGGATGTAAATGGCAATGGACGAGTTTCTCGAGAAGATCAAGAAGCACCGCCATGAGTTTTACCGCTTTGTGTTGCGCAATGTGTGGGACTCGGGCGTGGTGGAAGACGTGTTTTCCCAGGCTGTCCTTGCCGCGTACGAAAACCGGCATAAGTATACACCGGACACCAACTTCCGCGCTTGGATGTTTCGGATCCTTTCAAACAAGTGCTTCGTTGCAAACCGAGAGACCAGCCGCGCATTCGAGCCCTTGGAAACTTCCGGGGCCGGCCTTGTGGCGCTCCGTGCCGAGTCGGGATACAAGGACATCTTGACAGATCCAGCGGCGTTCCTTGAGGAGTGCGGCAACGAGGTCTACGGAGCATTCCGGCGCTTGTCTACGGCGGAGCGGTCCTGTGTTTTGCTGCGAGTCGTGGACCGGTTCTCCTACAAGGAGATCGCTGAAATCCTGGAGATGCCCGCTGGCACCGTCATGACCCATTTATCGCGGGGCCGCGCGAAACTGCGCAAAGATCTCCTCAAGTACGCCCGCAAAACGGGCATCGTCCGTTCCCGTCCACGCTTGGTGCCGCTAGAAAAAGACCGGCAGACGGATACGCCCAAATCAAGGATAAATCGTCATGGAAACTCAACACGATAAATTGTGGTCGGCCTATCTCGATGGTGAACTGTCAGCCACGGAGGCTGACCGTTTCGACGAATCGCTGACAGAGGGCGAGCGGGAGCGCTTGGCTGCTGAGACACACTTCGAGCGGGCCTTGTCGGAGAAGCTCGACATCGATGCACGGTGTCCCGATGAAGTGTGGCAGCATACGGAGCGGCTTGTTCGAAGTGCAGCTAGCCGAAGGCCGCTGGCTGGGTTACGCCACTGGATATGGCGCATCGGTGCGGCCGCAGCAGCAGTATTGTTGTTCATCTGGATCCTAAATCCCAAGGAAGCACCGATTCTAAACCACGTCCGCACCGTCGCAGAGTTAAAGAGGCTCTCGCAAGTGCCGGCCGGCATTGAAGCGGCGCAGCAGTACCTAAACGATCAAGGTGTGAAACTCAGACTGGACCCTTTCGAGACGGGGGCGTCAGACCAACATCACCATGAAGCGCTTTTGCTCGGCGCCAGGACGCTTGCCTACAACGGCGAACGGGTAATCCAACTCCTGTACGTCTGTTGCGGCGAGCCTATCGAGGTCACCCTGGCCAGGCAAGATACGGCCGCGGCAGAGGCGCTGCGGCAGGCCGTCGACAGTGGTGCTGTCAAGACAGCACGTGTCGTGGGTGATTATCTTGCCGTGCCGCTGGGCATGCACCCAGCGGAGGATATTCTCGGGCATATCGGGGAAGTCTAGAAGTTTCAGACAACAAGGAACAAGGGAAGTACTTTCAAGAACAAGTTTCATGGTTCTCGGACGTCCCGCCAAGGAAAAGTCCGCGACCAGGGAGAAGGTTATGCACATGACCGAAGCACTGAAACAGTCCGAAAAAGCGTTACCCCGAACGCGGGATTTTGAAGAGCGCGTGCTGGACAATACGGGTGTGATGTACGCAGTGGCTCTCCGGCTGACGCGCAACGCGGTTGATGCGCGGGATCTCGCTCAGAGTGCCATCGTGAAGGCGCTCCTGCTTCACGGCACTTTCAAAACGGGCACACGCATGAAGGCCTGGTTGCTCACAATTTTGCGCAACACCTTCATCGACGAATACCGCAAGATGGCGAGGGGCCCAAGATTGGCGGAATCGAACCGTGCCGGTGCGACGACACAGGCCGGCCTGGAAACGAAGGCCAGGCATGAGACCTCAGCACCCTTCTCCTCGCGACTACTGGAACTGGTCGACGACACGGTCAAGCAGGCGGTTGAGTCCTTGCCCGAGGATTTTCGCCAGGCCGTAGTAATGGCCGATGTGGAAGATATGTCGAACAAGGAGATCGCCAATGCGATGAATTGTTCTTTGGGCACAGTAATGTTCCGCCTGTACCGTGGCCGTAGCCTTTTGCGTGAACATCTTAACGAACACACCAAACGCCGGTGGATAGCCGGCAAGAAAGGAGAACTATCATGAGGAAGTTGTCGAATAATGCATGGATGTTTTTTGGGGCAGTGCTGTTTTTGGGCTTAGGCCTTGCCGCGCTCGCAGCGGAGGAGGGGTCCGGAACCAAACAAAAGGACACGCAGAATGTGGTCTCGGTCACCGTGACGGGTACGAACTACTGTGTGGGCTGCGAACTTAAGAAGCAGGGCGCAAAAGCGCAGTGCAGCGTGACCGGCCACAGCCATGCGCTCAAAGTCGTTATGGCCAAGGATGCCAGCGGTAAATCCATCCCTGGGATGAAAGGCTGGACGCTTCACTATCTGTCTAATACTACAGGCAAGAAGCTGGGCGAAAGCCGCCACGGCGAGACGATAATCATTACAGGTACCGTCTTCAAGCAAGAACGCGTCCTGGATGTGGCCAAGGTTACATCTAAGAAAGCACCCGCTGCCTCAGGAGGGAGCGAAAGCAAAGCCCCTGCCGCCGGATCAGGTGGGAGCGGAAGCAAATAAGGAAAGGTCGTGATTTCGAAAGGATTGCTGTGAACAGGATAGGTATGCCAGGAAAACATCAGCGGGAAAGCTCCATGCCCTCAGCCAAGGACAGCGGACGGAGGATTCCAAGGCCTCCCGTCCGCCTGTTCTGCATGGCACTTGTGGTGATCATTGGGTGTGGAGACAGCGGCGTGGAAGATTTCATCCCAGCGCTGGCTGGCGCAGTTGCTGATGACAATCAGGTTGAGGCCGTCCAACCCGCCCGGCCTTCAGCCCCCGAATCGTCCATCGATAAAGGTGTCTCTGAAGGTCACATGCGCACCCCGATTCCCCCTCCGGAAGTAATTGCCCAACTCCCACCCGATGGGGGACCGAATTTCAACCGACTGGTTTTTCAGCAAAGCCCATACTTATTGCAGCACGCAAGAAACCCCGTGGACTGGTACCCGTGGGGTGAGGACGCTTTCACAAAAGCCCGCCGCGAAAACAAGTTGGTCTTTCTTTCAATCGGCTACTCGACATGCCACTGGTGTCACGTAATGGAACGCGAATCCTTCGAGAACGAAGAGGTAGCGGCCCTGATGAACCAGTCCTACGTGTCCATCAAAGTTGACCGCGAAGAGCGGCCCGACCTCGACGAAATCTATATGACGGTTACCCAGGCCATGACGGGAAGCGGAGGCTGGCCCATGACGGTAATTCTCACTTCGGAGAAAAAGCCCATTTTCGCCGGAACCTATTTTCCCAAAGAGGGCCGCTTTGGGCGCCCAGGCATGATGGACTTGTTACCGCAGATAGCATCCCAGTGGGCGGGTGACAGGGACAAGCTGCTGCAAAGCGCGGACAGAATCACGCAGTACTTACAGCAAGCGAGCGTAGGTACCCCTGGGGAGGCGCTTGGTAAGAAAGTCCTGGATACCGCGTACACACATTTGAAAAGGAGCTTTGATTCCAGGCGCGGGGGCTTTGGGCAGGCACCGAAGTTCCCCACCCCGCACCGCTACACCTTTCTTCTGCGGCAATGGCGGCGATCTGGCGACGCCGAGGCCCTCAAGATGGTTGAAAAGACATTGAGTGCAATGCGCCGCGGCGGAATGTACGACCACATGGGCTTTGGTTTTCACAGGTATTCAACGGATCCCGATTGGCTTGTGCCGCACTTCGAGAAGATGCTGTATGACCAAGCCCTCCTGGCCATCGCATTCACCGAAACCTATCAGGCGACAGCTAAGAAGGAATACGCCGATACCGTCAGGGAAATCTTCACTTACGTGCTTCGTGACATGACAGCACCCGAAGGCGGTTTTTACTCGGCCGAAGATGCCGACAGTGAGGGGGAAGAGGGCAAGTTCTATGTATGGACGGAGGCCGAAATCGCCTCCATTCTCGGCGATCAGGAAGCGGGACTCTACATACGGGTCCACAACACCAGCGCGCGCGGCAACTGGAACGAAGGCCGCAAGCATCAGACCAATATTTTGCACACGACCAGCCCCACGGATGAAATAGCCAAGAAGGAAGGGATGAGCGTCAAGGAACTTCGCGCCCGCATGGAGGCGGCGCGGCAAAAACTCTTTGAGGTCCGCGAGAAACGGGTGCATCCCTACAAAGACGACAAAATCTTGACTGATTGGAACGGATTGATGATTGCCGCCCTGGCCAAAGGGGCGCGGGCGCTTGACGAGCCCCTATATGCCGCCGCGGCCGAAAAATCCGCGGCGTTCTTCCTGGGCCGCATGCGGGCCCAGGACGGTCGGCTGATTCATCGATATCGCCAAGGCCAAGCGGGCCTTCCCGCGCAACAGGAGGATTACGCATTTTTCGTGTGGGGACTATTGGAACTTTACGAGACCACCTTTAAGACCGAATACCTTGAGACTGCCCTGGAATTGAATGACCTCATGCTGAAACACTATTGGGACGAGGCAAAGGGCGGATTTTACCTCAGTGCCGATGACGGCGAGAAGCTGCTCGTACGCCCCAAAACGATTTACGATGGTGCCATACCCTCGGGTAATTCCGTAGCGGCGCTTAACCTGCTGCGGCTGGGCCGTATGACGGGCAGAAGCAATCTCGAGGCCAAGGCGGAAGAAGTCATGAAAGCTTTCGCCGGGGACGTACGGAGAAATCCCTCTGCCTATACCCAACTACTCAATGCCGTCGATTTCGGCGTCGGCCCTTCTTACGAGGTAGTTATCGCAGGGACAAACGGAGACGAACACACTGAGTCCATGATTCGTACGTTGCGCGCATCCTTCATTCCGAACAAAGTGGTGCTGTTTCGCCCGGACGGAGATGCGAGCCCGGCGATCACGCGGCTGGCGGAGTTCACGCAAAACCAGAAAAGCCTAGGTGGAAAAGCCACGGCATACGTTTGCCTGAACTACGCCTGCAAAGCCCCCACCACGGACATTCCTACAATGATGAAGTCATTAGGAATTTGATTGGCCATTACGTTGAAGAAAAAGGAAAACGCCGCAATGAGGAAAGCAATGATCTCATGCGCATCTTGTGCGCTGTTCGCGGTATTGATGGCTTCGAACATGGACATTGCCGCTGCCGGCCAATATTGGCCGCAGTGGCGCGGGCCACTGGGTTCCGGCGTCGCGCCCCACGCAAATCCGCCGGTAGAATGGAGTGAAAGCGAGAACATCCGTTGGAAGCTAGCGCTGCCGGGCACCGGGCATTCGACACCCATCATTTGGCGTGATCGCATCTACATCACATCCGCCGTGCCTTACGGCGACTCCGTGGCCCCCAAACCCAGCCACGCCCCCGGCGTGCATGATTACGTAGCGCCTACGCAGCGATATAAGTTTGTGGTCATCGCGATAAACCGCAGAGACGGCAAGATCATCTGGCAGCGGACGCTACGCGAGGAACTCCCCCACGAAGGGGCGCACAATACCGGCAGCCTTGCGTCTAACTCACCTGTGACCGACGGCGAGTACCTGTTTGCGTTCTTCGGCTCGCGCGGCCTCTACTGCCTGGACATGGACGGAGAGCTGCAATGGAAAACGGACCTTGGAGACATGGAGACCCTGCACGCGCACGGCGAAGGCAGCTCCCCAGCGCTCCACGGCGACACGCTGATCGTCAACTGGGACCACGAAGGCCAGTCGTTTACGGTTGCCTTCGACAAACGTACCGGCAAGCAACGCTGGAAGGTCAAACGCAATGAAGTCAGTTCGTGGTCAACGCCGTTGGTGGTAGAGCACGGCGGAAAACCGCAAGTCATCATCAGCGCCACCAATCGCGTGCGCAGCTACGATCTGGCCACTGGCGATGTCATTTGGGAATGCAGCGGACTGTCCAGAAATGTTGTCGCCTCACCGGTGGCCGCAGACGGAATGGTGTATGCCGGCAGCAGCTACGATTTTCAGGCCATGCTCGCCATACGTCTCCACGGCGCAAAAGGCGACATCACCGGCACCGATCACGTCGTCTGGACCCGCGATCGACTCACCCCATACGTGCCCTCACCCCTACTTTACGGCCAGACGCTGTATTTCCTCATGCACAACCAGGCCGTGCTTTCATGCCTGGACGCAAAGACAGGCAAAACACTGGCCGATCCATTTCGCCTCGATGGCATCCGCAACGTGTTCGCATCGCCGGTAGGCGCAGCCGACCGCATCTACATCACCGACCGTAGCGGCACGACCCTCGTGCTCAGGCACGGAGCCACACGCGAGGTCCTGGCGCTAAACCGGCTCGACGACAGCTTCAGCGCCTCAGCCGCCCTAGTAGGCACCGAATTGTACCTGCGTGGGCAGAAAAACCTCTACTGCATCGAGGAAGAGTAATGCGACGCACTCAAACAAGATGGTTCTTTATTGAGACACGTTACAACGCTTGAGCTAACCATAATCACTCGGCCTGTTCTTTGGGAAGAGTCAACGTTTCCCAAATGTCTTCGACAAGAAGCGGGTTGAAAACGTCCACGCTCTGCACGGCAAAACGTTGCTCCCCATTGTAAAGAACAGCCCCGGCGGCGAGGTGCTTGAGGTCGAGGGCCCTGAACCTTTCAAGGCCCTTTACGAAGCCTGTGACAAAGGTCGCTACGGACTTTATCTTCACGGGCGTAATTGTGCCCTCTTCTCGAATCGGCAGGTTCAACTTGGTTGCCGTGCAAAACTCAAGTCAAAGTTTTCTTTTGCACGGCAACTCCGTATTGCCAGGAAATATTATCATTGCATAAGTCTTTACTCAGCAACGTGTTACGGCGATTAGGGACCGAGTGAAGTTGCGGTGTTGCTCATTTTTTTCTTTTAAGAGACAGGTTTTTGGACTTTTTGTCCTTATAATATGTAGAGGCTATAAAATATGTGGCGTTTTTAGGATTATGGAGACTCACCATGGCCAATGTGCATGACACACAATTCATCCGCCTATACGCACAACATCAGACCCAGCTTTTCCGGTACGTGGCGTCGTTAGTGCCGCGGTTGGAGGACGCCGAAGATGTGCTGGGGCAGGTGACTGTGGTTCTTCTGGAGAATTTCGACACTTATCAGCCGGGGACTAATTTTTTGGCTTGGGCTCGGCGCATCGCCCATCTTCGCGTCTTGGAATACTACCGCAAGTCTAAGCGGCAGCGGCTTCTGTCGGAGCGTGTTCTGAAGAAGCTCGCCCAGGAGGCAGAATGCCGGGACACGGTTTCGGAGGAGCGTTTAGGCGCCCTGCACAAGTGCATTGAAAAGGTTTCCCCTAAGGATCGAGACCTCATTGACCAGCGATATCGGGAAGGCGCCAAGACGGTGGACTTGGCGCGCCAGCTTGGCCGGTCGGCAAATTCCCTTTATTTGTCACTTGGCCGCATACGGCGGTCGCTTCTTCGATGTATCGAGCATAGACTTTCTGCCGAAACATTGAACGCAGAGCAAAACGGAGCATGACGATGGAACAGCAAGAGCATTGGCGCGAATTTGAGGCATTGCTTGAAGGGGTCTGTGAAGATACCTTGGAAGCAGAAGGTATTGAGCGCCTCAACGAGTTAATGGATAGCGGCGAGGAATACCGTCGACGCTATTTGGAGTACATGGAGTTGCATGCGGCCCTGTGGTCGGGCGCCGGCCGGCTGCATTTGCCGCTTCCCGAACGAAGGCTGCCGATAAGGCCAACGCGATTTGGACTTATTCACGGCCTGGCGGCGGCCGTTCTCCTGATAGGCTTCTTCTTCGCGTATACGGCCTATAACAACGTAGTGCGGGACGCTCAGCAGCAAGCCCTTGCGGTGCCATTGCGTCCGATGGACAATGGAGTGGCAGTGCTTACCCAGACTGCCGCTGTCGAGTGGGGCCAAGGGTCGCAATTGGAAATCGGCGACACTATCCCACCGGGTGTGCTCAGATTGAAGTCCGGGATGGCGCAGCTTGAGTTTTACTCGGGCGCGACGATGGTTCTGGAAGGTCCGGCGGAGTTAAGGTTGGCCTCGACTGAAAAATGCTTCGTAAACAAAGGCAAGGTGCGCGTGGTTGTGCCAGACGCTGCCCATGGGTTTACGGTGATTTCGCCCCAAGCGGAATTGGTTGATTTAGGCACCGAATTTGCCATGGAGGTCACGCCCTCACTTGAAACACAGGTGCATGTTTTTGATGGTAAGGTGGAGCTTTATCCGCTCGATTCAAAAAGGGCGGCTGGTGGCCGCACCGAATTGTTCGCAGGAGACGGACTGCACTTTCGCAATTCAGGAGACCCTATCGCCATTGCGGCGAATGAGGATGACTTCGTCTCGTTGGCTGCCATGGAACGGCTCGTAAAAAGGGAAGGCAGACAGCGCAGAGCCCTGTGGGAACAGCATACACAGGACATTCGCCAGGATCCTCGTCTGGCTGCATTCTACCCTTTTGAACAACCCGAGGGAACTGATCGAAGGCTTCAGGCGTATGGCCCTCTTGAAAGTTTGTTGGATGGGGCCATCGTAGGGTGTACCTGGAGTGAAGGGCGCTGGCCAAATAAGGGCGCTCTGGAATTCAAGCGGCCTGGCGACCGTGTACGCATACATATCCCAGGCGAATACGACGCACTAACCTTGGCCGCCTGGGTCCGGGTGGATGGGCTTGGGCGGGATCTCAGTGCGCTCATGCTGACCGACACCTGGGATATGGGCCAAGTCCATTGGCAAATCACGCGTTCAGGCCAACTCAGACTCGGCATCCGGACCACGCTGAGCCGGACAGAATCACATGACTATGACTCGCCCGTGATATTGGGACTGAAACAACTCGGCCAGTGGATCCATTTGGCCTGTGTTATCGACAACCAAACCGGCTATGTCGTTCATTTTGCCAACGGCCGCGAGTTATCCCGCGAGCCGCTGGTGAAACGCATCAAGCTTCGAATCGGTGACGCGGAGATCGGTAATTGGAGAGCTATCCCCGAGAAAGGGATACCACTCGTCTATCCTATTCGCAACTTTAATGGACGGATTGACGAATTCATCATCATGGATCAAGCGCTCAGCGCAAAAGAAATAGAAGAATTATACAACACTGGAAGACCTATTGTGGCACAGGAAAGTGCCACCGGTTAGTGTTTATGCGCCATCTATCGACAAAATATTCTTAGTTTGGAAAGAGCGGCTTTTTCCCCGTCTTTCCCGCGAAGGAAAGATTGGTTTTGGTTTCGGCTGTGGCCGTTTTGGAGACGTTTTGTAATTCTTGGCAAGTGGTGAAGAGCGAGAGCGCCGACGCGGTGTTGGCGGTCTCTTGATTCAAGCAACAACTAAAAGGAGAACAGAAAATGAGTAAGAAAGGATTTACACTAATTGAACTACTAGTGGTAATAGCCATCATCGGTATCCTGGCGGCTATTCTACTGCCGGCCTTGGCACGGGCGCGTGAGGCGGCGCGGCGGGCAAGTTGCGCAAACAACCTCAAGCAAATGGGCGTCGTATTGAAGATGTACGCGAACGAGGCCAGTGGCCAATTCCCCCCCGGAAACCGTATGGGGAAAAATGTGAACACGGGTGATATGTACTCCCTGTATCCCGAGTACTTGACGGACATGAAGGTATTGGTATGTCCCTCGGACGCTGGGGTGACAGCGGCTGAAGTGCAGGAAGTGCTGGACATCATCGCCGCGGGCGACCCTGACGGCATCTATGCCGCTGAGGGCGATTTTAGCGATGCGCAGAATCGCAAGTTGGGCATTTTCGACGTAGTAAGCCGCTCGTATTCCTATAAATACTATCCTTGGGCAGCGAACGACAACAACTCGTTCCGCGGAATGGCGGTTGCGAACGCGAGGCTGAAAACTGCATGTGGCAGTAAGTTTAACAGACCGGGACTGTGCGACCTCGGTGTGGACTACACATTTGACGTCAACCAATGTGGCGCTCCATACGGTGTTTTCAACACTAACTGGCCGGATGAAGATCCGATCTACGTCACAGGTCTCGGCGGCGGCTGCACGGTGTACTCGTTGCGGGAAGGCGTTGAGCGTTTCGCCATTACAGACGTCTACAATCCGGCAGCTTCGGCCCAGGCGCAAAGCGATATACCCGTGATGATGGACGGCATCGACTCGGCTGAGGCGAGAAACAAAAAGAACGTAAATGTGGGACTTATAGCAAACGCTTTCAACCACGTTCCGGGCGGGGCCAATGTGCTGTACATGGACGGTCACGTCGAGTTTATCAAGTATCCTACGAAGTATCCGGTGAACTTCTACGTCGGGATGTCGCACAGTTCCGCGAATGCGACGGCCGGTGTTGAGATTCAGGAATACATCACTGAGAACGGTGGAAACCCGCTCTAGCCTCACGGCGCGTGCGGTTGTCCATGCCGGTAGTCTTAACGGAAAAACCGCTGGCATGGCCATGACACGGTTTACAACGGTGATGCCTTCTGCGGGGAATCCGGTAGCGGATTCCCCCGGAGGGGCACAGCGCGCCATAGGCGGCAACCAAAGAAAGAATGTCAACCACGGAGAACACGGAGACACGGAGAAGAGCGTTTTCACCATGAAGCACTTAGCGCGAATTGGGAACACTGAAAAATAATGAATCAACAGAATCATGTTTACAGAATCATGGGGTATAAATATGATTTTGTTGTGATGATTCTGTAAAAAAACAAAAGGAAGCGATTTCCTATGGACGAGCCGTGCAAAGGCTAGTAGTAAATGTTGCTACAAAACAACTTATAGGGATCGCGGCATGAAAACTTGTGAAGCTTACACATATTCTGGATGATTGTAGTATATAGAGCCATATTGGGGGAAGGAGAATTCCATTATCTTAAAAGGACTTGGCCATTCCATGGGAATTCGTGGTTCCGGCCTGGTCATAGGGCTGAGTTGAATAATTGTGACTTGTGTTGTATGTATGAAGAAACATTAGATTAAACAAACATAGGGAGGGAGTTAAGAAATGAAAGCAAAACACGTAATTAGTTTAGTCTCGGTTCTAGTGCTGGGGCTTGTGTCAGTCGCGGGGGCTCAAACTCAAGATGGCTGGCATTTCAACGGCGGCACGGCCCCGGTGGACCTGGAGTCCAGCTGGACTATTGTAGGCGCTAATGCGGCTACCGCTACATGGCCTCCGGCTCCGGCTAGAGTTGATGAAGAGTGGTTGTATATGGAGGCTGCCGGCAGTGTCGGCACATTGAATACAGCCTTCAACCCCAATCACATCCGGATGGGCGAGGGCATGACTTTTCAAATCGGTACCGGTGGCGCCTGGAGTTCCCAATTTTTCGATGTTGGCCGCGGCGGCGAAGGTGTTCCCGGAACGGTGGCATCAGTCGAACTCAGCGGCAATGGCAGTATCACCAATACGGGTAACATTGTTATCGGCCAAAGGACAGGTGCATCTGGCAGCCGTATTTTCGGCTCGGCCGATGTAACCCTGCGCGATACCGCAACCCTGGCGCCTACCCAATTGATAATAGGTCAAGCCGGTGGAGGCACTTATGCGGAGAGCACGGGGGCCGGTAGGCTTATCCTCGTGGGTAGCGGCGTAACGGTAACAGTGGACCACCACTTGAGAATGAAGAGTGCAAGTTCCGTGATCAAGTTTGTTGCTGACGCGAACGGCTTTGCCCAAATTGTGATGACCGACGCTATCCGTAGTTTTTGGGCCGGCGGTACAATTGAAGTCGATGTGACGGACCTTCCTGCCGGAAGCAGCGGCCCGTGGGATCTGATTACAAACCCAGGCGGCCTGAATGAGAGTGGTATCACATTGGATCAAATGATGGCTGACAGCCAGGCAAAACTTCCTTCGGGTTTCACCATTGAAGGCACAACCGCAAAAATCACCTTGACCAAAGCGGCCGCTGGCGACGGTGACGGTGATGGAGACGGCGATGGTGACGGAGGGGCAGGTGGAACTGGAACGCCCGAAGCCGGTATGCCTGTAACTGGCGCAATTGGTCTTGGTCTTGTAGCTGCTGCGTGCGCGCTTGGCGGCTCGATGTTCCTGAGGAAGAAGTAATATAGCCTTCACTCCTCTTCCCTGTAGGAAGAGTTATGCAGTCCCCCCGCCGGACATTTGTCCGGCGGCGGGACCGTCGCCTAACCCGGCATAGCGGGAGCCAAGAATGCTTGTCGAGAACTTCGTTTTCGTCATTCCCGCGCAGGCGGGAACCCAGAAAGTCGCGAGAAGGACGGTGTGTTAAAGTCCTGGATTCCCGCCTGCGCGGGAAAGACGGAGAGGAACGCGGGAATGACGGAGAGAGAAGTCACTTGGTTCAAACTAATAATGCTCTGTCGATGGATGCCCACTTGGGGCTAATGAAAAAGGAA
>SDBV01003678.1_pt1 | contig 22404 bp, 19 predicted proteins | sample 2277081 | NCBI WGS metagenome assembly SDBV01 (sample SAMN10402039, study PRJNA504765) | marine sediment metagenome | isolation source: marine sediment core GS10_PC15, 223 cmbsf | place: Arctic Ocean: Southern Knipovich Ridge | collected 2010 | reverse complement strand
TCGCCTACGTATCCTACTGTATAATTGTCAGAACATATATTAAATACACCGCTTATTGAATAATCTACTTGAATAGATCTTATATAAGCATTAGCCGCATCTCGAATATCAAGAATTGGACGCCAAATAGAAGGATTACTAATATAAACTTTGTCGTTAACCACTGCTGATTTAAACATTGTATTAACAATTAAATCAAATCTCATTCTAGGGCTATATCCGCAGATTGTTCCTTTTCTTAAGGCAATTACAGAAAAATCTTCGTCTTGTAATTGTAGAACTCCTCTTTCACCCTGCAATTTTGATATTCCATAAGGATAAGAACTTATTGTTGGTGAATCTTCATCGTAAAGCTCATCTACAGTGTACCCATATACCGAACATGATGATGCATAAATAAATCTTTTAACATTAGCTTTTTTTGATAAATAAGCTAGATATGAAGGAAGAGCTGCGTTATATATAAAATTTTTTGGAGGATCGAACTCAGCCATTGGATCATTTGATAATCCGGCTAAAAATATAACCTGATCATAGCTTGTGAGGTTTTCTATTTTACATTTAAATAAGTCTCTATTAATAACTTTTACCTTATCTGGTAAGTGATTCCCAAACCATAATAAATCTATAACATCGACTTCATATCCTTGTTCAAGTAATTTTGGAATTAATACGGAACCAACATATCCGGCTCCTCCGGCTATTAATATTTTCATTTTATTCTCTCATTTTTTTATTATATTTATCACAATTAATGGAAGTGTCCACGGGAACTTTGAAATCCACTTCATCTCTCCTTAACTCCATGATCTCTTTACTTCCATCAAGTTCCTTGGCATATTCATAAACAGTTCTACGTTTTCCACCTATGTGAATCACTCCCTTGAAATCCAGCTTTAATAAATCAGTAATTTTTTTTGCAATTGTGTTTACACTTTCCCGACTTGTCCATTGATCAATAAATGCTTTAGGAAAGGGAAATTCATTCGGACCAAAAGAAGTTCTTATAATTATTGAATTATCATATAATCTTACAGCACATTCTCCACCAAGCTTAGACCACGCATACTTATTTACTGGAAAAACTGGATCATCTTCTTTATAGTTTCCTTTATCTCCTTTAAATATATAATCAGTACAAATGTAGATTAGTTTAATATTATTTTTTGCAGATAACTTAACTACATTAGAAGTCCCTATAATATTTATATTAATAGCTTTTATTGGATCCTGATCAATTCTTGGTGGTGAAGTAAAAGCGGCTGCGTGGATGATTAATTTTATATCTTTGTTTTGTAAATAATTATCCATCTGTTGATAATTAGTTACATTAAATTCATTAGATGGGGGATAATTTATATCCGGTATGATTTTTTTAAATTCTGTCCCAAATAATCCACTACCGCCTGTGAATAATATTTTTGATAAATCAATCATAGTATAACAAATTTAAAGTTTTCCATAAATAAAATTTTCAGAGCGAGTCTCATTGCTCCAACCTTTCACTGAAAAACCATTTCTATCTTTATCCGTTATCAATAACGTTTTAATAGCTATTTCTTTAAAATCCTTTTTTAAGTCATTATCACATAGAGACCAATCGATATCATTTGATAAAGGAGAAATGCCAGCTTCACATTCTGGACTATATTCGCCGGAGCAATAATATTCAATTAAAGTATTTTCTAGAAAAAAATTCCCGTGTGCAAACCCAGGCGGAATCCATATCCATTCATTAAAATCATAATCTTCATTTGTAGGCATATCATAAGTTGAAATCATTCCGAAAGTTGGAGAGTTTATTCGAATGTCTAAAAACAAGTCTATCATATGACCAAATATAGTTCTAACTAATTTTCCCATATAAGGGTTCCACTGAAAATGCAAACCTCTAATTGTAGAAGCTTTGGAAAAACTTTCATTTGATTGAACGAATTGGATATTTTTCAAAAATTTTAAATCATTATGATTACTAAAATCACTTTTTCTAAATATTTCAGTAAAGTATCCTCTATGGTCGCAAAACCTTGCAAATCTGATCACTTTAATGTCGGGAATAGATAAACTTTTCACGGAAATAATTTTCATTAAATAATCTCTGAAAATTTTTTTTTATTTATCTATAAGTTATTCTCTTTTTTTAAATTTTTTATATCTATTATGTTAATTACACTATGTTTTTGTCACGAATCAACAGTCAATTTTCGGCAAAATTTGTCACTAAATTCGTGATTTTACTTGATATTTTTCTGTTAATAATGAACTTAATAAAAAATAAAAAAAATCAAGGGTTAATTATCAGCCATGCGGGGGACACTTTTTGACAGAATTTTATTCTTTAGGAAGGAATTTTTCTATTTTATTAACTAAATATTGAATAAATTTTTTCTTTGAATTTAATATTGGTATAATTTCTATTAATTGAACAAAATCCTCTCTCGTAATCAATTTTGTAAAGAAAATTAGAATATAAAATATAATCAAAAAAATACTAAATTTAATTGTACCATTTAAAATAAAATTAATGTAAGCTTTTTCAGAAATTTGAATATTAATAAGATAAGAAATTAGAAAAACGAAAAAAAAACTTACCATAAATATCAAAAAAGGTTTGAATAAATTTATTATTTTCAAGTCTAATTCAATTCTTTTTCTAATCAGATAAAACATTACAAAAGTCATAAAAAATGAACTTAAAACATAAAATAGTATTAGAATATAGAAATTAAAATATAAAAGACTTATTACTGTTAAAGTAATTAAAATAATCATTTCACCAAAAGCAAGTTCAGCATCTATCTTTGTATTATTAGTTGAATGAGATATAATTAAGAAATTACTAATAATCATTTTTGAAAAAGAAGTAAATAAAAATAACTGAACAGCAATTAAAATAACAAAATATACTTCCGAATATATAACAACTATGTATAATTCTATATAAAAGATCATAACTGCTACAATAATGCAATTAAACAACATTAATAACTGTGACAATTTATAAAAAAGATTTTTAAAAGCTTTAGAATCTTTTTCATAATTTATTTCTGAAAAAATTGAAATATATGAATCCGGATTAGAACTTGAAAAAAGTAAAGCGGAAATTACTGAAATTTGACATATGGCAATATATGTTATATATTCAACAAATCCAAAATTTAAAAATATTATATTTATTATCAATCCGGTAAGTAAACTAAACATATTGGCTAAAATTAAGTAAATACCATATTCTTTATGTAACTTTAAAAATTTCTTTTTTTGAAATAAAGTCCCATTTTTATCAATTTTTCTATGTGGGATTAAGGGAATTATTATTATTATAGAAATTAAACAAGAGATGATTGCCCCTAAAAGATATGAATATGCAATTAAAAATAATGGATTTTCTAATTCAAGGAAAAATATCATTAAATTAAAAATTGTAACTGTTAAAGGGCTAAATATATTGACAAAAAATCTTAATTTAAATTTTTGAAATGTATATAATAATGAAGAATTTAGGTTAAATAAGATATTACATAAAATAATAGGGGCCATAATTAAAATTACTTCAAATAAATCATATCTAAAATTAACTAGTGAGATAATGAATAAAAATAACATAAATATAAGACTGGTACTGAATAATCTTATTTTATATACGTGAGATAATAAATTCCTCTTTTCTGTATTTTGATTCTCTCCATTCATAGATAGTCGTGGGATATAATACTGAATAGAATCTTGTGCATTTGGAGGAAATAAATTACAAAAAAAAATAGCGATATTTACAAACGATAAGCTCAAAATAATTAAAGCCCATTCTTCGGGAGCTAATAATCTTACTATAATAAATGTATTAAAAATTCCCAATATGAATGTTGAATATACTGATAAGAGATTAAAACTACTACTCTCAGAAATCTTTCTTTGCATTTTAAATTTGTTCACGTTATATTTTTACATTAAATGATTAATTAATAATTCTAATTTTTTAAATAAATAATTTAATATCAATATTCATCTATTTTGTAGCAATTACAGTCATTCTTGATGTCTTGCCTAGAAAAGCAATAATATCAACTAAAAATTTCACAAATATTTTTCTAATAAATCTTTTTGTGGCTAATTTAAATAAATATTTAACTAAAATTTTATCAGGATAATCCCTTATTATAAAAGATAGAGGCACTAGTAAATCTCTATCTGAATTTCTATGGAAAATTTTTATATTCTTATAATTCAATTCTTTTAAATAATCTTTTATAGATTTAGGAGTAAAATGATAAAGATGAATAGGCAATTGAAGAGTATATGCATATTTTTTATAAATTCTTACTTCTAGCCCAGAAAAATCTGGAATTATTAAAACTAATTTCCCTTTAGATTTTAAAAGTGAATAACACTTCTTTAATATTTTTTTTGGTGACTCTAAATGCTCTAGAACCATATGCATATAAATTATATTAAATAACTCCTTAGATTCAAAATCTTCTATACTTATACATTCAACACTTAAATTTAATTTTTTAACAGCATAATCCACTGCATTTTTACTTAACTCAATACCTTTTACATCCCATCCTAACATCTTTAATTGAGCTAAAAAAAACCCATAAGAACAACCTATTTCTAAAACTTTACCATCTTTTTTAATATAAGTGGGAATGTGTTGTGTTTTTTTCAGTTTTCTTATAACTCTCAAAAAATTGGGATATTGGATTAATTTTCTTATTTTTTTTTTTTTTCCATATGGGTAATTAAAATAATCTATTAGAATATCCTTTCTTAAAAATATATTGAATCTATTTTTTGTATTTGTATCTGATGGTCTGTTATCATAATTTAAAATTTCTGAATATTGTTTTTTCAATTCAGTATCTATTAATCTGGGATTAGTAAATGTAAGATTACAATTATTGCATTTAACAATAGTAAATTCTCCTTCTATTTTATTAAAAAAATAATCCTTACTTTTAAGAATAACTTTGTAATCATCAGAATTACAATAGTCACATTTGATATAAATCATATCTGGAGTTTTTTTATGTTGTCTATGGTAATCCATTATTAATCTCTATGATTAAAATTTTAAATAAAATCTTATTGAATTATTCTTTCCTAATATTGAATTATTCAATAAATTTTTCAATAATTTGTTATTTTAAACTATAATGAATTTGGAAAAATTAAAGGTCTTATTATTAAGTGTTAACTCCGATATATTTTTTTACGAACAATTAGTTATTCCTTTTGGATTAATAAGCTTGGGTTCTTATATTGATCAAGATGATTACGAAATAAAAGGAATAGAGATGAATGTGCCTCTAAATAAAATAACTAAAAGATATTTAAAAGTTGATAAAGAATTATTAAGCACAATTGAAGATTTTTCTCCCGATATAGTTGCAATGAGCACTTATGCATCAAATATTTATAATGTATTATTTTGGGCAAATATTATAAAAAAGAATTTACCAAATAGTCTAATTACTATTGGTGGCAACCATGCTTCATACATTGCCAAAGAATGCTTTAAAAAATGTACTGGACTTGATATAGTTATAAGATTTGAAGGAGAAATTCCTTTCAAGATGATATGTGAAAAAATTAAGAATAAGGATTATGATTTCTCAGAAGTTCCAAGTATTACTTTTAGGGAAAATGGAGAAATAAAAGAAAATCCTCAAATTGGATTGATTAAGGATTTAAGTTCTCTCCCTCTTCTTAATAGGGATTATTTTAAAGACAATTCAAAGTTTAAGAATAAAGTATATCATGCTGATATAGTATCTGCAAGAGGTTGTCCTCACAACTGCACATTTTGTAATTGTAATCATTATTGGAAGAAAATATATAGAGTTAGAAGTATAGATTCTGTTATAAAAGAATTGAGGGATCTACAAATTAAATATCCAAATCTTAAATCTGTTAGAATTCGTGATGAATCTATTACAATTAATAGGCATCGTTGCAAGAATTTATGTGAAGCTTTAATCGAAAAAGGAATAAACCTTGAATTTCAAGCTCACTCTCGTCTCGATGGCCTTGATGAAGAAATAATACAATACCTGGCAAAAGCAGGTTTTAAAAAACTTTTTATTGGTATGGAATCTGGTAGTCAAGAAAATTTAAATAGATTAAATAAAGGAATTGATATTTCTCGTGCGGGGTTAGTAATATCTCTATTAAGAAAATACGGGATAGAATTTAGAATTTCATTTATGAGTGAAACGCCAAACGAAACATTCAAAGACATATTAAAAACAATAAGATTAATTAAAAAATTGAAATTAAATAAAAAAAAGTATGAATACTATATAGGAAGTGGAATTGCTATTTATCCTGGAACCTATGAATGCGACAGGTTTTTAAAGAACAATAAAAATTATGAATGGATTACAAGGGAATATAACTTTCAAGGAAAATATTATGGCACTCGAGATTCAAAGGATAATATGATAGCACCAAGTTATTTAGAGCACGTTTTGTATAAACGGGTATTTATTAGAATTTTTATTCAATTAAGTTTATATCCTATTGGTCTAATCAGTTATTTTAAGAGTTCTCTTAAATTTTTAATAAAAGAATTACGACATGTATTAATTAAATAAAAAAAAAATTAATTAAACAAATGAAAATAGAAAATGTGGGATTTTTCGATAAATTTAATAAATTTGCCGTTAAAATTCTTGACTTTTTTCAATCAAAATTTAATTTTAAGACCATTGATATTTTAAAAACTATTATTTTGTCTTTAACAGCAAAAGTAATATACGTCGTACAAACAGATTCTTGGGCAGTAGATTGGATTTGTAAGAATATTTCTGATAGTTTAACTAAACAAGGATTGATTGACGCTAGAATAGGTTTTCTAAGATTTATGAGAAATAAAATTATTCATTGGGGGGCAATTAATCTTTTTATACAAAGTGAAGCTTATTCCGATTCAAAGAAATTAAAAAGAAATTATAATGTAGCTACTTTATTTCATTTAGTAAATAATGATAAAAGGATAAAATTCATTCCAATTTTAAATAAAAAATTAGATTTGCTTGTAACTCCTAGTCCTTTAACAAAAAAGATATTGATTGAATCAGGTTTTAGTGAAGGAAAAATTGTCCTGATTCCTTTAGGTGTAGATTTATCACATTTCAAAGCATATGATGAAGAAACAAGGAAAAAATTAAAATTAAAGTATAATTTACCGCTGGATAAAATAATTATTGGTTCCTTTCAAAAAGATGGAATGGGCTGGGGAGATGGAATGGAACCAAAATTGGTGAAAGGGCCTGATGTATTTTGCGAGATAGTTAGAAAATTAAATGAAAAATTTGATATCCATGTTTTTCTTGCCGGACCTGCCAGAGGGTATGTAAAAAGCAAATTAGAAGAAAGCAAAATTTCTTACACTCAATTAAATATCCCTCATTTAGAAATTGTAAAATGTTATAATGTTTTGGATTTATATATTATAGCCTCAAGAATTGAAGGAGGCCCTTTAGCACTACCAGAAGGAATGGCAACTGGAGTTCCACTTGTTACTGCAAAAGTAGGAATGGCTCCATATTATATAAATAACGGTGTAAATGGATTTATTACAGAAGTAGAAGATGTTGAACAATTATATAAATATTCTGTTAAAATCTTAGAAGATAAGAATTTGAGAGAAAAAATTATTTCAAATGCTTTTAAAACTGTCAGAAAATTTAGTTGGGAGAATATTGCTAAACAATATTATAAGGCATATAAGAGATTTCTAGAAAAATAATTCAGTTTGTCTTAACTATTTAAATTAAGTAAATCAAAATTTTATTTTTAAAATATTCTTAAATTATTTTTTTTTTTAAATTCAATTCATCTTTTGGTTTAATAAGAAAACCTGTTTTCCTATCTAATAATTTATAGGTTAAAACATTTAATATTTAAATTTATTAACTGGGGTAATTTAAATCAATTTTTATTGTTTGTTTCTTTAATTTAAAATAGTATAAATAAAAATAATTGAAGTTTTATGAAGAAGGCTCTAATAACAGGGGGTGGTGGATTTGTCGGTTCTTATGCTGCTGAACATTATGCAAATCAAGAGGATTTGGATGAAATATTTGTTATAGATAACCTTTCAAGAGATAGACTTTTAAAAAAAGAAATCAAATTTAAGCGTTATAATTGGGATTATCTTCATAAATATAGTAAAATTAAATTTTTCGAAAAAGATGTTCGAGATTTTAACTTCCTTAAAGATTTTTTAAAAAATAACGATGTTGATATAGTAATACATACAGCAGGTCAAACGGCTGTTACGACTTCAGTTATTGATCCTATTCCTGACTTTGAGAATAATGTTATAGGAACCTTTAATATTTTAGAAGCAGTAAGGTTATCAAATTCAAATCCAACAGTGATTTTTTGTTCTACAAATAAAGTATTTGGTTCTAATGTTAATAATTGTAACGTAATAGAAAAAGATTCCAGATATATTTTTACAGCAGAGAATTCCAATGGTATTTCCGAAAATTTTAACATAGATTTATGTGAACATACTCCTTATGGGACGTCTAAGCTATGTTCGGATCTTTATGTTCAAGAGTATGGGCATTTATACGGAATAAAAACTGCAGTCTTTAGGATGTCTTGTATTTATGGTCCCAGACAATTTGGTGTAGAAGATCAAGGTTGGGTTGCTCATTTCATTATTTCTGCACTTACAAATAAAAAATTAAAGATTTATGGGAATGGTAAACAAGTTAGAGATATTCTTTATATATCTGACTTAATTGAAGCGTATAATTTGTTTATTCAAAGTGCAGACAAAATAAATCACGATGTTTTTTGCCTCGGGGGTGGAACCGAAAATACACTTTCACTTTTAGAATTAATAGAAATTATTAAGAAAGAAACAGGTCAAGTGATTAAGTTTGAATTTGATGAATGGAGGCCAAGTGATCAAAAAGTTTACATTTCAGACATAAGTAAAGCAAAGAGAATTCTTAATTGGAAACCAAAAATTAATCCAGTAGAAGGTGTAAAAAATCTCATTAAATGGGTTAAAAACAATATCGATCTATTTGAATCAAAAATTTGAATTAATTTCCAGATATCTCTAAAAATAACAAACAAAAATCACCTTTTATGAAATCTTTAAAAATTAATATTATATATGATTTTCTTGATGAACCTTCGGGTGGAGCAAACCAATTTTTAAAAGTTTTAAAAACTAAATTTGAAAGATTAGGGATTTATGAGAGTAATCCTTCTAAAACTGATTGTTTTATTTTTAATTCTCATCATTGCATTAATGAGATTTTGTCATTTAAAATGAAATATCAAGATAAAATCTTTATTCATCGTATTGATGGACCAACTTATTTAACCAAAGTCAGTAGCCCCAGACTTGATTTTAAAATATTTGAATTAAATCAATTCGTAGCTGATGGAACAATATTTCAATCTAACTGGAGTATGAAAGAGAATTTAAAACATGGTTTTAAGAAAACGACATTAACCTGGATTATCCATAACGCTCCTGATAATAATATTTTTTATCCATTAGATAATAATATTCCGAAAGAATTTCAAGAAGATAAACGCATTTTAGTCGCTGCTAGCTGGTCAAAAAATTTAAATAAGGGTTTTAAACTTTATAAATACCTTGATGAGAATTTGGATTTTACTGAATACTCTATGGTATTTATCGGTAATAGCCCCTTTTTATTCAATAATATTAGGCATATTAAACCTCTAAAACCCAAAACTTTAGCCGATTTTTTCCGCAAATGTGATATTTATGTGTCAGGAGCGACAAATGAGGCATGTTCTAATTCAATAATAGAAGCACTGAATTGTGGTCTACCTTCTGTTGTTATAAATAGCGCAAGTAATCCCGAAATCGTTAAAAATGGCGGCGAATTGTTTAATACATATGAAGAATGTATAGAAAAAATATCTACTATAAAAAATAATTATGAATATTATAGAAAAAATATCTCCGTTCAAAATGTTGACAAAATTATTGAAAGCTATATTAATTTTATAAGGACTATTCATTATCAGAAAGTATCGGGAAAATATGAGCCTAAAAAGCTTAAATTATTTTATTATTATAAAATATTATTCAAAAACAATCTAATTGTTAGTAAACTTAAAATTGTTTTAATTAGAGAATTCTTCAAAGTAATTACAAAAATTAAAAAGTTTTTAGGTACTTAGTCATCTGGGTCATCTGGGTCATTGCGAATATATTACCCAACAAAAAGAGAAATTTGTTTTCGAAAGAAGCGAAAGCTTTTTTTTATATTTAACTTCAAGATATTTTCCAATAAATCTTATAGAGATATATTGGACTTGACCCCTTCCTTCTGAGAATTAAATATAAGGAGGTGTCAAGTACTGAAAATAGAAAAAAATATATTAAACTTCAAGGGTTAAAATTGAATCTTCCTGATAACATCTATAATGAATAGATTCTCACTAAAAAAAATTTATATTATAAAATTTATATCCTAAAGGATTTCTTTTAACCAAAAATTAAACAGCTTATAAATAAATTCAAGGCTTAAATGTTTAGTTTTATTTTTTAAATACTAATTTTAATTTAATGGAATTAAGTTTTATAACAATTTTTAAAATCATCAATCATTTAAATTATCATAAATTAAAATAAAAGAAATTTTTGATAAAATAAGAAGAATTTTTCCTTAAAAATGACGGGACTGGATAATTCCTTAACAATATGTATCGTAAATTATAATTCTTCTCATTTTATCTTAAATACGCTTTATTGTCTTGAAAAAATAACGAAAAATAATTACAAAATGATTATTCGAGATAATAATTCTAATTTAAAAGATTATTTAAATCTAGAAAAAAACATTCGAAATTATTCTAATGTCGAATTGTATCGAGTAAAAGATTTCAAATTGACAGGATCTATGGCTCATGGGGTAGCTATTAATGATTTGGTTAATAAAATCGATACAAAATATGGAGTTATATTAGATGCTGATTGTACTTTTTTATATAAGAATTGGGATCAGATTTTAATGAATGAAATTGATGAGAAATGCCCCATAATCGGCACACAAGCATCACAAGACTATGGGTCGAAAAAGCAAGGTATATTTCCAGTGATGTACGCGATTTTATTTTATACAAATATCTTGAAAAAAATTCAGCCAGACTTTAAGCCTATAGAAAGTGAGAATTTTATAGATACGGGACATCAATTAAAAGAACAGTTTCTTAAAAAAGGATATAAAGGGAAATTATTATATGCAAAAAATACCCGAACTTTCAAATTAGGGCCATTTCGTAAAATATTCTGTGAAGAATATTATTTAAACGGAATTGATAAAATTTTTGCTTGTCATTTTGGAAGGGGCTCTTCACTTGGAAGAGGTAAATATCTATTGAAGAAAAATTTAGATGGTAAAAACTTAAAATTAAATCTAAAATATAATATTCCATTTATTGGGAAAAGTTTAGTAAAAATTAAGGGAAAAAGAGAAAGAAATAAATGGATAAAAATCTGCGAGAAAATTGTAGATAATTTTAATGATATCAACAATAATGATTGTAATTAATTAATCTAGAAATATGTTATGGAGTTATATGCAATTTCAGAAGAGATTTAGCAAAATGAATTTTAACCTATTTAAAATCTTTTCCATTAAAATTTTTGAATATTAATGCTTCAAATAATTTGAGATCTATCATGAATGAAATAATTTCATTTCAAGCTCTTAGGAAAATTAGATACATTTTACTCTTGATTTTAGATTTATTAAGAATAAATGCAAGTTGGTCTATAAATATGAATAAGGGTTTTGAACTCTATAATTACCTGGATAAAAATTTAGATTTTAAGAAATATTCAATGATATTTGTTGGTAATAGTCCCATTTCATTTAAAAATATTAAAAATATTAAAGCATTGAAGCCGGATAAATTAGCAGATTTATTTCGGAAATGTGAAATTTACATCACTGGAGCTAAAAATGAAGCTTGTTCCAATTCATTAGTCGAGGCATTACATTGCGGTTTACCTTCTGTTGTTATAAACAATGCCAGCAATTCTGAACTTGTTAAAAATGGGGGAGAATTATTTAACACATATGAAGGGTGTATAAAACAAATATCTTCAGTAAGAGAGGTACTTAGTCAAAATTCTTCTTTAATATAGAGAATTAATGAATTCTCTTTTATTGAATTTTTCCAATACCAAACATATATGAAAAAAGTTCTAAGTCATCTTCAGAAGTTTTGATTTTTAAAAACGGATTTTTTTTTAAATAAATTGCTAGAATGTTAATTAAATAGCGAAACAATGGTATTCTTTTTCTCAATATTAAAGAATTTTTAAAATACAAAAAAAAATCTAATAATCTATGGCTTTGAATTATCTTAATATTGCTAAAATAATCACCTAACATTTTTTCAAATTCTTTAGGATAAAATTCATGAATATGAAGTTTTCCATAGGGTGTTTCTCTATATCTGACGGGAGTCCCTATAATTACATATGAATTGTTTTTACCGACCCTTTCAATTTCGGATAACATTTTTTTTGGATTAGAAATATGCTCAATTACATCTGAAGAAATTACTAAATCAAAATAATTTTCTTCAAAAGGTAATTCGTAGACATCTGCCTTTTTAAAAATAACTAATGGATTTTTTTTTTTTGCCACTTTTAATGCAAGATCTGAATTGTCAATACCAAAAAATTCTAATTTTTTATTTTTAATGCAATCTTTTAATAAATATATAAGAACACCATCTCCACACCCTATATCTAATAATTTAATTTCTTTTGCATCTATATGTAATAATGTTTGCTTTACTAATTTTATCTCTATTTGGTATCTTGCATAGACATATGCATTAAAAAAACCTAATTTTTTTTTATCTATTTGTCTGTAGTGATAATCTGGTCCTCTGGTTAGGTATTTTTCAAAAGGTATTTCTTCGCTCATAAATAATTCAATTTTTAAAAATTTTTATTTCTTTAGATTGAAATAATTCGAATTAAATAAAGATTTTTTATAAATTATAATAAGATAAGTAAGATAAATAGGAAATAAATTTCTTAATGAATTTGCGGATTGAGAATTTTTTAATGAATGGATTCTATCCAAAAAAATATGCAAATTAAAAAAAAATTAATATTTACAAAATTTTTAATTAAACAAAAAACTGATTGGAGAATTATGTAAGAATTTGAAATTTTTTAGCTACTTAGCAAAATCTTATCATAGAAATTTATTAGAGAAGCTATTAATCAAAAATAAGCATTTAATTTTAGGTAAGATTTTAGATATTGGTTCTAAAGGACGAAGATACGATTATTTATTTGATGGAGAAATAATAGCAGCGGATATCATTCCTGTACCTGAATTAAACATTATTAAAGCAGACTTAACTAACATGCATTTTGAATCTAATAGTTTTGACTCAATTGTTTGTTTAGAGGTTTTTCAATATCTTGAGCCAGAAAATTTTAAAAAAGGATTTGAAGAGATCTACAGGGTTTTAAAAAAAAATGGAAAAGCTCTAATAAGTATGCCTTTTTATTGTTGGGAACATCGAGATAACATGAGAGCTACGTTTAACTTTATCTCAAATTATTTAAAGCAACTTAAAAATCTTGATTCAAAAATCATAAAGTTAGGTAATAGATATACGTCGATATACGATAGTGTAAAATTTGGCAATAATATTACTTTATTACCCAAATTTAGAAATCTTAGAGGAAAATTCATTTTATTCTTATTATATCTAATTATCAAAGGATTTTCTTTAGAAAATAAACAAGATTCATTTTACTCTGGTTATTTTATAATTTTTTCAAAAAAATAAAGATGGTTCAAATATTTTGAGATCTATCAAAAAATGAATGAAATAATTTCATTTCAAGCTCTTAGGAAAATTAGATACATTTTACTCTTGATTTTAGATTTATTAAGAATAAATGATTTTTTTAGATTAATTAACAGAAAAAGAATGATAATTTTAATGTATCATGGGATTAGCAAAAGAGATTTCACATATAATCATAAAAGATATCTTCCTAAATCCCTTTTTTTAAAAGAAATAAAATATCTAAAGAAAAAGAAATATAAATTCATAACATTAACCGAATGGCTTGAAATCGTTAAAAATAAAAAGAAAATTAAGAATAAATACATTACTTTAACTTTCGATGATGGGTTTAAAAATGTTATTGAGAATGCTTATACTATTATGAAGCAATATCAAGCTAAGGGTTGTTTCTACGTTGTTTCTGGTATAATTGGTAATAATCAACTAATATGGGCGGATTATATTGATGTACTTGTTCGAAATCATGAATCCTCTAAATTCAAATTTAAGTTTAAAAATCAGGAAATTGAATATAATTTATCATCAGAATCAGAAGTTAAAAAGGCAGTTAATGATATGAAAAATAAAATTAGGACCCTTAGTTACGAAGAGAAGAGTATTAATTTAGAGCAATTTAATTTTTCTAATAATACTAATAACTTTCAAAAAGTACCTACTGACTATCTGATTGCAAGCTGGGAGGATATCAGATCTTTAGATAGAAAAGTTTTAGAAATTGGCTGTCATACAAAAACCCATCCAAAACTAGAAATTTTAAGTTCCGAGGATCAGTTTTATGAAGAATTATATCAATCTAAATTGGAACTTGAAAAAAAAATTGGATATCCAATTATGCATTTATGCTACCCCGCAGGTTCTTATAACAAAAATGTTATATATTTCACAAAAAAATACGGATATGCAACAGGAGTTATTATAAATAACGGGTTTAATACATTGATGACAGATTTGTTTCAATTAAAAAGAGTGAATTTAGAAAATGATTTTTTATTATTCAAATATAATATTAGCGGATTCTATGACTTCTTGATAAGGAGATTTAATATGGCTCCATAATAAAAATATTATCTTTTAGGACTTGATATTAAAAATATAAGAATAACGATTTTTCAAACTGAGATTTAAATTAGTATTTTTTTATAATTTGAGTAAAATTTGTTTTAATTAGTGTGAAGAAAAAATTTAAATATTAAAATGAAAAATTTATGTTAAACGTTGAAAGCCCTCATAAGCTACCGGACCTTCAAGCATGGATGCAACACTATTCATATTCATAGCGTCCTTCATAATTCCAAAAACATCATCTACAATTTTTAAATACATTTTTACATGATTTTCAGTATGAGAATAACTCACATAGACACTAGTAGAAGCTAGAAATCCTCGTTTTAGCATTTCTTGAGTGAAGAGGGTTTTTAATTCCTGTGCATTCTCATAGTTAAATGAAAAAGAAATTAACGCATTTGGAGGGAGAATTTCAATATCTAGATCATACTTTTTAGCTAAATCCATCCATCCTTCTCCAATTAATTTGCCAATTCTATTTAAATGAGCAGGGACATTATACTTTAGCATTTTTTTTATTGTTGCGATTGCAGCAGTAGGACCAATGCGTTCAGTCCAGTACGTGCTACTAATAAAACTATTTTGAGCAGCATCCATTACTTCTTTTTTTCCAATAATAGCAGCCATAGGATATCCATTACTTATTGCCTTCGCTGTAACCATTATATCAGGATTTACATCATATAAAAGATGAGATCCTCCAACTGTTAATCTCCATCCCATCGTAATTTCATCAATTATAAAAACAGCACCAATTTCATCAGCAATTTGTCTGATTTTATGAAGGAAGTTATTTTCTGGTTCATGATGTCTTAACGGTTCAGTAACAATTACACCAATATCATGTTCTTTTATTATTGATTCTAATTGATTTATTTTATTATATTCAAAAGGAATTGCTGTTCCCATAAGACCTCGAGGAACTCCAGCAGGTTCAAGCCCGAGTAAAAGATGACCATCTAGATTTGCATTATCAGCTAAATTACTAGACAAGTACCAATCATGCCAACCATGATAACCACAAAATGCAACTTTTTCTTTTTTAGTGTGTGTTCTTGCTATTCTGACAGCAACTACCATTGCTTCGCCACCTGTTCTTGCGTAACGAACCGCTCCTGCCCATGGATGAATTTTAATAAGTAATTCTGCTAATTCGACTTCCTCAGGTGTATTTAAAGTGGACATTGAGCCATTATCAATTATATTCTTAACCGCATTATTAACATCATCATCAGCATAACCAAGAGTGCAAGCTCCTACTCCCATTATTGTCATATCAATATATTTATTACCGTCTAAATCCCATATAGTGACACCTTTAGCTTTTTTAAAATATGAAGGCCATTTCTCTGGTAAAAATCTGCCTGCTCGTTTGCTCAATAGTTGAGTACCCCCCGGAATGACCTTTTTTGCTTTATTCCATAATGTTATTCCTTTTTGGCAATTCATTTAGTTTCACATAAAAATTTTATTTTGAAAACATTATAACAAAAATTAATTATAGAAGGAATTTAAATTTAAAATATTTAATGTTATTATTTAAGAAAAAGAATGGTTTTATCTACCTTATTAAGGCAAATTTCTGTTTTCATCCAAAAAATTAAGACGACTTTAAATAATATTCTTATTTTTTATATAATATGGATGTTTTAGATAAAACTGATTGTGAGATATTAAATTTATTGCAAATAAATTGTAGAGCGTCACTAACAGAAATATCTAAGCATGTAAACTTATCACTTGATTCTGTAAAAAATAGAATTAATAAAATGCTTGAAAATAAGGTTTTCCATCTTAAAATACAAATAAGACCTCGACATCTTGGTTTTAATAATATTGTGGAAGTGAAAATAAAGCTAAGATTCATATCAGAAGATAAATTAAATGAGTTCCTTTCTTATCTTGTAAAACATCCAAATGTATCAGAAATTTTTGCTATTTCAGGGAAATGGGATTTTTCGCTAGTCATAATCGCAAAAAATGCACCGGAATTAGGGGCGATTACTCATGAAATAAGAATAAAATTTGGTGCTATGATTCGATCTTGGACCGAATCATTAACAACAGAATCTTATAAATTTGAATATTATGATATGCGCAAATTAATGGGATTTGAGCCGACAAACGTGGAAAGTCCCTTTTTTGGCAATGTAGCTGAATTAAATAACAGATAAAAATATGATGAAAAAAATGAACATTGATTGCATAATTCAAGCACGATTAGGATCTACTAGATTACCGGGCAAAATCTTAAAAGAGATAAAAGGAAAACCAATGGTTTCTTACGTTTTAGAGCAAGCTAGTAAGTCAAAATATATAAATAAAGTAATTATAGCAAGTACTACAAACCCTTATGACAAAAAATTAATTGAGAAAGTAAAAGAATTAGGGTATAATGTATATATTGGGAGTGAAAATGATGTACTCGACAGATATTATCAAACTGCAAAACATTTTGGGACAAAAGTAATCGTTCGAGTTACTTCTGATTGTCCATTAATTGATCCTGAAGTAATAGATAAAGTAATTGAAGCATTTCAGAAAAATGAGTGTGATTATTGTAGCAATGTTCAACCACCAACTTACCCAGACGGTCTTGATGTTGAAATTTTTTCGTTTAAAGCCTTAGAAATAGCATGGAATGAAGCTAAACTAATGTCAGAAAGGGAACATGTAACACCTTTTATCTGGAAAAATCAAGATAAATTTAAAATATTTAATGTAATAAATGAAAAGGATTATTCTCATCTGAGGATAACTGTTGATGAAATGGAAGATTTTGAGCTGATTACAAAAATTATTGAAAAATTAGACGATCGACCTATTTTATTCAATGATATACTTCAGTTATTCGAACACGAACCAGAATTACCGCGGATTAACAGTAAATACGCAAGAAATGAAGGCTATGCTAGAGCTGTAAAAAAGGATAAGATAGTTAAATAAAATTAAGGATGAGTTATATAAATGGATGAAACTCAATCTACAAATGTTAAAAAAGTTGTTATTGTCACGGGTGGCGCTGGCCAAATTGGATCCGCTATATGTAGATCATTCGATGGTGATAATTACATTGTAGTGATGGCTGACTTAGAAATTACTAATATTAAGGACAAGATTGATAAACTTAATCTCAAAAATACAGTTCCATTAATTCTTGATGTAACAGATTTGAATTCGATAGAATCTGGATTTAAAAATATTTATGATACATATGGAAGTATTGATATCCTAATAAACAATGCTGGGATAGCAGTATTTACGCCATTTGAAAAGCGAACAATAAAAGAATTTGATAGGGTTATGAGAGTTAATGTTTATGGGACATTTTTCTGTTCCAAAGAAGCATTAAGATATATGGAACAACAAGAAAAGGGAATAATCGTAAATATTGGCTCCATTTATGGAATTGTAAGTGCTGACCCTAGAATATATGGTGATTCAGGAAGAAAAAGCTCCGAGGTATATGCGGCGAGTAAAGCAGGAATAATTCAAATGACAAAATACCTTGCTGTTCATGTGAAAAATAAAAATATCAGGATTAATTGTGTTAGTCCTGGGGGAGTTTTTAATAATCAAAAAGAATTTTTTGTAAAAAATTATGAGTATAAAACACCTATGGGCCGAATGGCGCATGAAAATGAAATTGCTAGAGTAATTAAATTTCTTTGTTTAGATGATGCGTCATATATAACTGGTCATAATTTAGTTGTAGATGGTGGTTTTGCAATATGGTAGAAAGAAAAAAGATAAAGTTAAAAGATAGGAAAATTGGAGAAGATGAACCCACATTCATTATTGCTGAAGTTGGCATAAATCACAATGGTCAAATCGAAACAGCTAAGAGCCTAATTAAGGCGGCTAAAAAAATGGGTGCAGATGCGGTGAAATTTCAAACATATATCACCGAAAAAAGAGTTCCGAAGGATAGCCCTATATACGATATTCTTAAAAAGTGTGAGTTAAATGATAAACACACAGAGGAGTTGATCAAATTTGCGAATTCAAATGATATTGTTTTTTTCTCAACTCCTTTTGATGATGAAAGTGTAGAACTTTTAGTAAAATTCGGAGTTCCTTTAATGAAGATAGCCTCTTTTGATATAGTAAATACGCTATTGTTAGAAAAAACAGCAAAAACAGGAATTCCGACAATTATTTCAAGAGGGATGGCAAATAAAGGAGAAATTGACAACGCTATAGAGATATTTAAAAAACACAATACAGAATACGCGATTCTTCATTGTATTTCTGCTTATCCAGCTAATATAACGGAAGCAAATTTAAATGTGATTAAATTTTTGAAAGAAAGGTATGATTGTCCAATTGGTTATTCAGATCATACCTTAGGAGTAGAAGTAGCACCAATTGCCGTAGCAGCGGGTGCTAGCATAATTGAAAAACATTTTACTTTAGATATTAATGCTGATGGTCCTGATCATCAATTATCTGCAGATCCAGAAACATTTAAACAATTAATTAAGGAGACTAGAAAAATAGAATCGATATTAGGGTCAAGTGAAATCAAGATGCTAGAATGTGAAAGAGGTATACTTCAATATAGAAGACCAAGTTAAAATAAAAGTTGAATGTAATTACTAAAACAGATAAAGATATAGGAAAAATATATGAAAAAACTCTTTAAAATAGCCACACCAATATCTCAACTTTTTGAAAATGAGAAATTAGGAGAAGATATAATCCAAATTTCCGATTTATTAGAAATAAGAGATAAATCAATCAAAATCAAGAGAAATAATGCGTTTATTTATCATTCAGAATTGAATATTTTAACAAAATGGAGTTATCGAGAAATAAAAAAATTAGAAAAAATAAAGAATAATTATCAAATTAGATTTATTTCTTATCATTTAGCTTCAAGATATCAAAAGAATATAATAAAAAATGACACTTTTATTGGTGTTGGAAAGGCATTTTCTATTACCGAAATGAAAAATAATATAAGAGATAATGTAAGGACATCTATCGAGATTTTTGGGCATGATATTCCTATTTTAGTAGAAAATATGAATCATCTTTTAACTGATGCTTATGATATTATTACTGAAGCAGGATTTATTCGCGAAATCATAGAAGAAAATAACTTATTTTTGTTATTAGACATACCACATGCAAAAATAACAGCCCATAATCTAAACTTAGATTTTGAGGAATATTTCATGCAATTGCCGCTTGAAAGATGTAAACAAATACATATTAGCGGCTATTCTATAAAAAATGGAAAAGCATTTGATACTCATAGCGAGGTACAAGAAGCAGATTGGATTATTTTAAAGGAATTTATCAATATGATAAAAAATCTAGAATATATCACAGTTGAATACTATAAGGATGAGAAAAAACTGATTAATCAGTTGAAAAAACTCAAAGAGATACAATTTGATTTTATTTTTAAAAATATATTACAAATTGCGGAGTGGGATTCAGAATTTTTTGGATTTAAGGTTGCAAACTTAAATAGCGCGGAAGTAAATGATATGCTATTAAATAAATGTATGGAGAAGGCTAAGGAAGAAAACATTAAATGCATTTATTGTATGTGCGAACCAGATAAAGAGGAGTTATTAAAATCAGTAGGTTTTATAAAAATTGACGAAAAAATCGAGCTTGCACATGATGTTAATAACCTTGAAAATTTAGAAGATATGGAAATCGAAGAAGCAACATTGGATGATGTTGAAGATATTAAAAAAATTTCATCTAAAGCATTCAGAGGAATAAGTAGATTTTATAAAGATCCGCATTTCCAACCAGAGAAAATCGATAAATTATATGCGAAATGGATTCCCAAGTTGATAAATGATCCAGATGCAACAATATTGATAATCAGAGAAAACAACAAAATCATAGCATTTAACGGGATTTCACTTAAAGGTGGAGAAGGAAGGATTGAGTTAATTGCTGTTGACGAGAAATCTAAGAAAAAAGGATACGGTCAAGCATTAATCAAACAAGCATACAATTATTTTAACAAAATAAACTTAGAGAAAAAAAAGATTAAAATTGAAGGAGAAAGAATATATTTAAGAACCTTAACTGTCGAAGATGTTAGCGAAAGATATTATTCATGGATTAACGATCCTGAAGTAACTAGGTTTTTGGAAACTAATAATGCTACTCTCGATGATTTAATACAATATGTTAAAATTAGATACAATGATCCTACTTGTCTTTTTTTTGGAATTTTCTTAAAAAAAAATGATGAACATATCGGGAATGTAAAGCTCGAACCTATAGATTTTAAAGCAAGGACCGCGAGACTTGGCTTATTAATAGGTGAAAAAGAATATTGGAATAAGGGGTACGAAACAGAAACATATAAAATTTTAGAAGAATATGCGTTTAAAAATCTTAAACTAATTGAAATATATACGGGTGTTTATAAAGAAGATATTAATGATGTTAAGTACCTAAAGCAATCCGGCTTTGATATATACAAGGAAGATTATAACGTTTATAAGATGCGGATCATGGTGGCAACTCAAAATAGAAATATTGCAGCAAAAAAGCTTTACAAGAAAATGGGGTTTGTTAATAAAGATAAAAAATATTGGTTTCATTGGTGGAATGAAAATGTCAAAGATGGAAAAACCTGCTATTGAAGGCGGAAGGCCTGTAAGAGAAGAATATTTGGTATTTGGAAAACCATATATCGGTAATGAAGAAATACAAGAAGTTATTGATAGTCTAAAATCTGGTTGGATTGGAACTGGGCCAAAAGTAAAAAAATTTGAAGAAAACTTTAAAAAATATATTGGATGTAAATATTCAATTGCTTTAAATTCTTGTACAGCAGCACTCCATTTATCATTATTATGTAATGGAATAGTGAGTGGAAATGAAATTATTGTTACGCCAATGACGTTTGCAGCAACGGTCAATGTAATTGAACATATTGGTGCTAAACCAATTTTCATAGATATTGAAGAAGATTCATATAATATTGATATCCATAAAATTTATGACTTGATTACTACAAAGACAAAGGCATTAATACCTGTTCATTTCGCAGGATTACCATGTGAAATGAATGAAATATATAGGATAGCAGAGGAAAATAACTTATTAGTTATCGAAGATGCTGCTCATGCGGTTGGTGCCACATTTAATTCCAAAAAGATCGGTTCTTATGGAAATTCAACATGTTTTAGTTTTTATCCTACAAAAAATATAACATCAATAGAAGGAGGCATGATCTGTCTAAATGATGGAGAATTAGCTGAAAAAATGAGAATCTATTCTAATCATGGTCAAAGTAAGTCTGCGTGGCAAAGGTTTGATAAAGGGAAGAAAAAAACCTACGAAGTGGTATATCCTGGATATAAATATAATATGCCAGATATTAATGCCGCGATAGCTATTCATCAGTTAGAAAGAATTGAAGATATTATTGCTACTAGAACAAAATATGCGAAACTATATTTTGAAGAATTTGAAAACTATGATCTTATCGAA
>SDBV01003677.1_pt1 | contig 22412 bp, 18 predicted proteins | sample 2277081 | NCBI WGS metagenome assembly SDBV01 (sample SAMN10402039, study PRJNA504765) | marine sediment metagenome | isolation source: marine sediment core GS10_PC15, 223 cmbsf | place: Arctic Ocean: Southern Knipovich Ridge | collected 2010 | reverse complement strand
CGATCTGTTACGATGCGCTTAATTCCCAATCCTCTCAAGAAGTGATTCAAACCACGGTTGATAATTTGGGTGGTCTCGATATATTGGTGAACAATGCAGGCATCTATATCCCCCATGAGATTCGTGATGTCAGTTTAGAAAAGTGGCAGGATGCCTGGCGCAAAACAATCTCCGTCAACCTCTTTGGACCCGCCGATCTCTCGTTTTGTGCTGCCAAGCACATGATGCAACACGGAGGCGGCAGGATTGTCGCCATATCATCCAGAGGGGCATTCCGGGGAGAACCGAAACATCCGGCATATGCAGCCAGCAAGGCAGGGCTGAATGCACTCAGTCAATCTCTCGCCCAGGCATTGGCGCCGTTTGGAATATTTGTCGGTATTGTCGCCCCCGGGTTTGTCGAGACCGACATGACGGTCAGACTGTTGGACGGTATCGAAGGTGAGGCAATTCGTGCTCAGAGCCCTCTTAATCGTGTGGCCAAGCCGGAAGAGGTCGCCAGTGCGGTGCTTTTTCTCGCAAGCGAAGGGAATGAATTCACAACCGGAACCATCATCGATGTTAATGGCGCATCATATCTGCGGTCATAAAACGGTGTGACAGCGCCCAACAAAACACTTTAGTGCCTATCCACAAACGGCATCTTTTGGCCCAGAGCGGCGTTTTCGCTCTTTTGAAATCCTCGAAATAGCCCGCTATACCTGCGGTTTCAAAATTGCTCAAGCCTTGCTCTGAACCCAAATCTACCATTTGTGGACGGACACACTTTAGCAGATTTGGTAAAAGCGGCTCTGCGGGTCTTCATACATGAGATGTATTAAGGTCTCAGTTATATATTTCAGATTTCAGGATATCTGAGAGAGTCAGCGGTTCTATATCGAGATACAAAACCGCGTTTTTTGACAGCTAACGTTACAGAAATGAGGGTATCGGAGTTCCTAATTTTCAGCCTCAAAACGGTTGGCATTCTCTGCCGCCGGTTCTCGCAAGAAGAGATAGGCCATAAATCCTAAAAAGGCAAAAGAGGCCCAGAACAGAAACGGAGGTCCAGACCCAAATTTCGCCAGCCAATTCCCGATTGGCGGTGCAAAAACATTGGCGACCCCCATAACAGACATGTTCAGCCCTATGGCCGATCCTGCGAAGCGCGCGCCAATGCCTTTCACCTCGATGATTGATGTCATGGTGGTGGCCATGAATCCGTCACGTGCGAAGCCTGCTATCAAAACCGCCACCCAGATCAATGCACCATCGGCAAATCCTAAGAGGCCGGTTCCGATGCCGATCAGTAGCGCTGCCGCCATCAGGACACTGCGGCGGCTTCCAACACGGTCGGAAAGCATAGCAATGGGGATTGCAGAGAGCATGCTCACCGCGTGAAAAGACGCCAGCGTGCTGTCTGCAATTGCCGGCTCCCAGCCCAAACCGCGCAAATAGAGCGGGAGAAAGCCAAACATTCCGTTGACACAGCCGGACACACCCGCCGTCGCTAGACAGAGTATCCACACGTTACGTAAACGCGTCACATGCAAGATGGCCTCCCGGAAAGTGATGCTTTGCCGGCTTTCAACATTTGCCTTTTCCTGTGAACACCACCAGAACGTACCAAACAAAATCGCCACCGCACCATACACGAACAGCACATTCCGCCAGCCGCCAAATAGCGGTGAAAAGACGGTTCCCGCCAAAAGCGAGCCTAAAAGAAATCCCAGAGCCATCCCGACCGACACAATGCCATTGGCCATGCCAAGTTTTTCATTGGAAAACCAGATACCACATATTTTATGGATATTCATCGGAATCGACCATTGCGCAAACCCGGTAATAAGCATGGTAAATACCAACATCGCAAAGCCGTTCGAAAGACCGCGTGCCGCACCCGCTATTCCCATAAATAGACAAGCCACAGCAAGTGTCCGCCTCGGTCCGAACCGGTCACCGACCGGACCACCGATGAGACCCACCAAAATTCCCAACACGGAACCGGCGCCCCATATCCAGCCGACTTGTACCAGACTCAAGTCTAGATCTGCGGAAATTTCATCAAACAGCACCGGCAGCGACATCTGTGGAATTGCCACCACAAAGGTAAAGGTAAATGTTGCCAGGGTAAGAACCAGCCACTTGTAAGAGTCTGATTGGACATGTGTCGTGGGTGCGGTCATAAGTGTTATCGGATTTTTATTTATAATTTAAGTGCTCAAGTTTCACACCCCTGAACAGGTGCAAAATTTTAACCCCGGGCATCCGCCTGTATTTTAAAGACTACAATTTTAAATATAACGCTACTAATGGTGAAAAAGACACTTTCCATTCCGGCACTATATAACAATGATTGTCAGCGATATACCCGGCCTTTAATTTGTAGAATGTATCTTTACCGGTTCCCGACCCGTGATACTAATTTTTGTTGCAAAAGTGATTAACTGACTTAAGCCGTAATAGTGGGAAAATAAATAAGATCAACAAGCATGAGAAACCGGATAACTTTCTATTTTCATTATGTTACTTTTGCAAAACCATTTTTTGAATTTTAAAAAAGGGAACGCGTCATCTATCTTGATATCTATTGTCCATCCACAAACGGCATCTTTTGGCCCAGAGCGGCGTTTCCGCCCTTTTGAAATCCTCGACATAGCCCGCTATGCCTCCGGTTTCAAAATTGCTCAAGCCTTGCTCTGAACCAAAATCTACCACTTGTGGACGGACACTATCAAAATTATTTTGACCGTTTCTCAGGTAGTTTTCAATTTCACCTATGCGCTTTTTACAATTTGTGGTAATCATTTTGGTAGATCAAAATTGTTGTTTTTGTTTTTAATTCCAACAAATTAAATATACCATAAAATAGGGTCCAACACTATTTTTAATACTAGCCAAATTAAAATACTTGTCCCTAATTGTGCTGTCTTAGGGTTCGCGTAAAAATAACTTAGCAGAATTGGCGCTTAGATTGGGTTCATATTTGGCTGATCCGAAAGAGCAAAACTACAGAAATAGCGAGCTATTCCGAGGATTTTGCGAGTGAGGCATCGGCCAAAGATGGGCTGAAGCTAAGATGCTAAAATGTGAAGTTATTTTTTTCGCGAACCTTTAGGGCGCGACCCTTGAGAACTGAACCCCATTTTCTTGTAGATTCGAACCCGGTCGGAGGATGTTTTGCCGTTTCCAGCCAATGCCAAACATGTTCTGTTCGTCCATGACTGTCTGGTCATGTGGTTTGCAGATTCCGAAGACCCCATCTCGCCGCCGGGTGTTATCCATATGGGACTTCTGGAATCGGCTATCGCACGCCCCTTTCAATCGGTTGCGGGAAAAGATGCCTATCCGAGTCCCACCGATAAAGCGGGCGCGCTTTTCCACTCACTGATAAACAATCACCCGTTCCACAATGGCAATAAACGTACGGCTCTGATATCCACCGCTGTCTATCTGGCCAATTGCGGTTTCTGGTTGGAGAAATGCTCAGATAATGAAATGTATTCTTTCACCCTGGCTGTTGCGGCTCACCGGATTTCGAGGCAACGAAAATCAGAAGTCCAAACGATTTCCTCCTGGTTGAAACGCCATTCAGTTAAACATCAGATGGGTGATTCCCCGATTACTCAAACCGGCGGGCTTGTTGGGTCCAACGATGTGCAACGCCTCTTGGATGGAGGACGATTGGACATTTCCTATTCTGTTTCAGAAATCATTGAATTTCGACGAATTTATGATGCGGCTCAAAACCTTTGGGAACAGCGTGGCAACGTGCTCCAGAGATTGGCAAAAACATAAATATATCAGATGGTTGATTATTAATAAATTTTATGAAATCCAACTTCAACGGAAACCGACGGTCTGGGCGCTGTCATTTTCTCTTAGATCCAATGAAGGATGGATGCGTACGGATATTCATGATATCTATCAATCTCCACCCCGTTTCGGCAAAAACGGGCACAATTGATAAAAATAATTTATAAACCCGGCCCCTCCTTGGTACAAAGCGTTCCGGTGCGATGTGTGTCATAGCCTTTCATTGAAGTCTTGATGCTACCTTCCTGCCTTGACTCTGCATCAAATGATGATGAAAATATGGAAGCGGTGAGCACATAACCCCATCCGGCCACCTTACAAATTGTCGAACCCGGTGCTTGTATTGCTCTAAGACATGCTTATATTGGCCTTTTGATTTTATTAAATTAAGGTAGACTATGAACCGAAAGATCGTCAATCCCAATTTACGTAATATTGCCATTATCGCCCACGTGGATCACGGTAAAACCACCCTGGTGGACGCCATGTTTCACCAAAGCGGAATGTTTCGCGCCAACCAGAAGGTCAAGGAACGTCTCATGGACACCATGGACCTGGAACGTGAGCGCGGCATCACCATTGCGGCCAAAAATTGCGCCGTTACCTACCAGGGCATTAAAATCAACATCATCGACACCCCTGGCCATGCCGACTTCGGTGGCGAAGTGGAACGGGCACTATCCATGGTCGATGGGGCAATTTTGTTGGTTGACGCCTCTGAAGGGCCTTTGCCTCAAACGCGGTACGTCCTGAAAAAGGCTCTGGAAGCCAATCTCAAAATAATCGTGATAATCAATAAGATCGATCGCACCGACGCCCAACCCAAGGAAGTGCTGGACGGCATCTATGATCTCTTAATCGATTTGGACGCAAACGAAGACCAGTTGGAATTTCCCTTGTTGTATGCCATCGGCCGCGACGGAATTGCAAAGACCACACTGGAGGAAAAAGGCACCGACCTTAAAGCGCTTTTTGACACCATCATCACCGAAATTCCGGGCCCTTCTTATGATCCCAGCGCGCAATTTCAGATGCTGGTATCGGATCTGAGTTATTCGGACTATCTGGGCCAACTTGCCATCGGCAAGGTCTTCAACGGCACCATCAAGGCCCGTGAAGCGGCGCTTTGTCTGGGAGCCGAAGGTCAAACACACCCCCTTAACACCTCCAAACTCCAGGTTTATGAGGGTATGTGTTTAACCGCTGTGCCCGAAGTTGAACCCGGAGACATTGTGGTGCTGGCCGGTGTTACAGACGTTAAAATCGGAGATACCATCTGTAACCAAAATCAACCCAAAGCCCTGCCCCGCATCCGAGTGGACCAACCCACCGTGTCCATAAAGTTTACCATCAACACCTCGCCTTTCAGCGGTAAGGAAGGCAAATACGTCCAATCCAGCCGGATTCGGGAGCGACTTTTTAAAGAAACGTTGCGCAACGTGGCCATCGAGGTTGGAAACACCGAAGACCGAGACACTTTTTTAGTCAAAGGACGTGGGGAATTTCAGATGGCCATCCTGATCGAGACCATGCGTCGGGAGGGATTCGAACTTTGTGTGGGCCGGCCGGAGGTAATTTATCGCACCATTGACGGCCGTAAATGCGAACCCATGGAGCATTTGTGGGTAGATTGCGCTGATACGTTTTTAGGCGTGGTGACTGAAAAAATTTCCCTGCGCAAGGGGAAAATGATCAATATGGTCAACAACGGCTCCGGCCGGGTGAATCTGGAATTTTCAATTCCTTCCCAGGGTTTGATCGGCTATCGGGATGAATTTCTCACCGATACCAAGGGAACCGGTATTATGAACTCGCTTTTTGACGGTTATGACGTTCACCGGGGAGGGGTCCCCAGTCGTTTCACCGGGGCCATTGTAGCTGACCGACCGGGCCGGGCCGTAGCATACGGTCTTTATAATTTGGAACCCAGGGGACGGTTATTTATCATTCCAGGTGATCCGGTTTACGAGGGCATGATCATCGGTGAACACAACCGTGAAACCGACATCAACGTCAACCCCTGCAAGGAAAAAAAGCTCACCAACATGCGCGCCTCAGGCAAAGATGACGCGGTTTCCCTAACTACAGTCACACCCATGACCCTGGAATGGGCCATGAATTTCATTCGCGCCGACGAATTGCTGGAAGTCACTCCACGCTCACTGCGCCTTCGTAAAACCCACCTCTCAGCCCACACCCGCCACGCCCTGCGCGCCGGTTTAAGAAAACAGACGTCAGGGAGAGGGAGGTAACCGGCCTGGTATGGGATGCTCTTTTACGTTGTATCGGTCGCGCACGTTAATTTAGAAACTAAACAAAATTTTGTCCCGGATCTGTGTTGGATACAAAACTGTAATCCTTAAAACAGAGGCTTATGCTTGCGGCAATATTTTGATTTGCCTTGATCTGATCAAAAAATTGTAGTTTTCGTTCAGACATTAATTATGTAACGCACACAGGTGTCATCCGCAACTTAAAGCACGTTCGCACTCAACCAGGCGCCACTTTTGCAGTACGACCCAAAACGCCCCCATCCATATGTGAAAAGATAACTTCACCGCCATGCAGTCTCCGAGGATGTAGCCGGGTAGCCATGGAAGACTCCCTTATCTGCCCGTCCAGTAAATCGATCATAGCGGTGTTTGGAGCAAAAGAATTTTTCGGTGGTTGACATTTCATGCCGACGAAATAGTTTATGTTCATAACACCCCAGGCTAGGACATACGGTGTCTTTCCTAAAAATTACTAAATAATAGAAGATGCGATGAGTTTTGACCTGCACCATCATATACAAATCAATGGACAGCCGGAATCGATATACCGGGCAATTACCACCGCAGACGGGATTAAGAAGTGGTGGACCACGGATGTGGCCATGGATGAAAAAGTCGGGGGAAGGGCGGTTTTCGGATTCGGGAGTCACTCCACATTTTTTGAAATGGAAATCGAACGGCTAAATCGTTATACATCCGTTCATTGGGCATGTATGGGTGGTAACGCAGAAGAATGGATCGGTACATCACAAATTTTTAAGATCAGCCCACCGGCAAAAGACGGTATGGTGGATCTGAAATTCAGCCATACCGGGTGGAAGTCCGACCAGGGACATCTCTATCTTTGCAATACCACCTGGGGCTATTTAATGGTCAACCTGAAATTATACATCGAGGGAGGCATCAGCCAACCCTATTTTACCTAGCGTCCATCCCTAAATGGCCCTTTTTGCCCTTCTCGGCATTTTTGTGCCGGTTTCCGGTTACGGTGCACAACATGTACGCCTTCCTGTCCTGCTTTGCAGGATTTCATTTCGGATTTTAATAGGTTGTGTTTGACTTGCCCCGGGCAAAAACTTGCGCAATTTTTTAAATTGATCACCTCTAATAATTATGGTTAAGCTGTGGATGGACAGCACCTAAATCATTTTCAGAGTTGAGGCGCGCGGTTCATTTTTATCGTACCGATATTTTTATTATAAAAGGGCAAAATCGTTTAAGCCCAACTATTAAAGAGAGGCAATCATGAAGCTATATGATCATCGATACATGGAATTTGTTCACAAAGAGGACCGAATCGATTTTATCTGGAAACCCGAAACGGTTGAGATGACGGATCACGATTTTCAGTATACCATTTTGCGGTATGCATCGTATATAATGGAACATCGGCTTAAAAAAGTGTTAATTGATTTAACGAATTTTAAATTCACACCCACTGAAGCGTCCGGGCAGTTTCACTCCGATTATGTAACCAAAATATACAATATGATGGGTGTCACCCGGAAAGTATTCGTGGCACCATTCATGGAGAACAAGGTAATCGGTAAAGAACCTGGAACCGATTATGAAAATGCGTTCATGAAGTCTTATGATGAGGGTGTGGCGTGGCTTAACCAGGCGGAGTGAAAATAGTCTTAAAAAACCGGAGACCTCAGGGTCCAAAACAACTATAGGGGTCCATTTTAATTATTGAGGCACACCTACCAGGCAAAACCTTCCGAAAACGCCCATGGGGTTACGCACACTGGGCGTTACCGCATGACCGGTATTCGGGTATCCGATTCCAAATCGTCTGCTGTTGCAGTATGGTTGCTGTTTGAAATCCGCTCCGCATCCCTATCGGGATGCAGGTAGCTGCCGAACGCCATCTTAAATTTCTCCTTATTCCACTCGTAAAAAGAAAATTCTTATTAAATCTCGGAATTTCCACATGTACAGTTACAAAGGATTTTGGTGCTCCTGATCATGCTCCGCTAAAATTTGTCAAAGTTAAAGCGGTAATGGAAAACAACCGTGGCAAATAGAAGTCTTTGATCAATCACCTACATTTTATAAAAATAGCTGTTGACATTAGAAGCAATTTTTTTTAATTATTCTACATTGTAGAAATATAGTTCTATATAGTAGAATAATTAATTACTTCTTCGGATTCCATGAAAAGTAAAGAAAAAAAGTATCAACCTGCCTACCGGGTAAAATCTCTGGATAAAGCACTTTCAATCCTGAAGCTGATGATCGATGAACGTCAGGATCAATCATTAACTGAAATAGATAAAAAATTAAATCTGGGAAAAGGGACTGTTCATCGTATGTTGGACACGTTGAGGGCGAATCAATTTGTTCGGCAAGACCCGATGACCTTAAAATATGGGTTAGGCCTTCTGGCCTTTGAAATGGGGTCCGTTATAAAGAAAGAGGAGTTTATACGTAAAACCATATATCCTTATCTTAACGAATTATCCGAATCATGCCCGGAGACAATAAGCGCCGCAATACTGGAATATAATGAAATACGGTATATCGCGCGAATTGAATCTCACGAAATGTTAAGAGTTTCAATTGGTGAAGGCACCCGGTTTCCGGCTCATTGCACCGCTACCGGGAAAATGCTCCTCGCCGTTTTGCCAAAAGATTATTTGAAGAGATTATATGAGGGTCGAAAAAGGTTAGAGAAATATACTAAAAATTCAATCGGATCATTCAGCAAACTGATCAATGAACTAAAACGGGTGAAAGAAAATGATTTGGCCTATGACCTTGAAGAAGCTTTAATCGGTGTCAGATGTCTGGCGCGGCCCATTCGCAATTCGAGAAACGAAGTTGTCGCTGCCATTAGTATTTCGGGTCCGAAAAACAGAATGACGGAAAAAAAAATATCCGAGCTGGCTGAATTATTGTTAGGAACCACCCAGAGGATTTCTAAGGAATTATGAGACGGTAAAGCGGTCAGCGAAACAAAAGAGTCAATAAATCATTTTTATTCGAGTAAGAAAATATAGTCTATCGCCCATCTGCGACTTTAAATAAATAATAGAGGTGTCCAATTTAAAAAATGCGCAAATTTTTGCCTGATCAAGAGCGCTGAACAGAGCAAAAAGGGCCATTTATGGACGGACACTAGTCTAAAATTACAATGGAGAGGTATGAAAGGGCTATGTCTCAGAGACACATTATCAACAGCGAGAATTCACCTGCCGTCAATGATAAAAAAGACATCCATATAGAAGAAGGGTCTGTAAAAAGGCAATTTTTTGCGTTTGTAAATAAGGAGAATTTATTAAATAGTTCTGCTTTAACTTTTTTAATTCTTGTCGGAATGGTCATAACTTTTTCTCTGATTGCCCCAAATTTTTTATCCAAAGCGAATATCTATAATATATTTGAACAAAATGTAGTTTTCGGAATCATGGCTAGTGGTATGGCCTTTATGATTATAATAGGCGGGTTTGATCTCTCTGTCGGGTCAACCGCTGCGCTCACCGGTATGGTAGTCGCGTTGATTCTGAGAAAATATCCGGAGGCCTTAGTTCTAGCATCATTGGCAGGGTTAAGTGTGGGAGCGCTGGTCGGCCTAGCCAATGGTCTTCTAATTAGTAAAGTCGGTATCAATCCCTTTATCACAACTTTCGGAATGATGGTTGTCATCAGAGGGATGGTCTTCGGTATAACTGAGGGGAGAAGCGTTTACGACTTTCCATTTGAATATAATATAATTGGGATGGGTACGGGTAGTTTTTTTTCTATTCCCCTTTTGATCTGGGTGGTTGTCTTGATATGCTGTCACTTTATTTTAAAACAAACCAAATTCGGACAGTATGTATACGCTGTTGGAGGTAATGAGACAGTCGCCCATCTTTCCGGGGTTAATGTCGACCGTGTCAAGATATTAACTGCCGTTGTTTGTGGACTTATGGCATCTTTGGGAGGTATTGTTCTGGTTTTTAGGGTAATGTCGGCGCTGCCGCAAGCAGCAACTATGTATGAATTGTATGCTATTGCTGCTGCAGTCCTAGGAGGATGCGCTTTGGGAGGTGGTGAGGGAGGCGTGATCGGTACGATTATTGGAGTACTTTTACTGGGTGTGGTTATCAACGGTTTGCATATGGTAGGAATATCCGCCTATTGGGAACAAACGGTGACCGGGCTGATTATTATTGTTGCGGTCTCAATCGGTGTTATTTCCCAGAGGATTTCCAATAGAGCATAAACCCCCAAGGTTTTGAAAGACGATTCATACATGGAAAGGAGGTGACAAAATACTTATACAGCCATTGCAATGGAATAATTATAACTTCCAAGAACCATCTCGATTCATTGAAGTCAAGCAAAGCAATGGTTAACTAAATCAAAGAGGCCTTTTGATATTAAAAGGTAAAATAAAATTGAAGGTAGTATGGCAAAAGTAGTTAGGTAAATTTTCGGGCGGTTGTTTTTTATCAAACACAATTGATCACTTTTAGAAGGAGGTAACACATTATGATGACCTGGAAGAAGTTACTAACGGTAATAGCAATTGTCATGGTTGTTGCGATTGGTCTGAGCCACTCTGTCATGGCGGGTGAAGCAGAAACTATTTGGGAAAAAGGAATTAATAAACCTCAGAGCCAATGGTCTGTGGGAGCCACATTGCCTGAATTTAAACACAACTTCTTTGCTGCGCAAATGCAGGCTATTTTAGATGCCGGTAAGAAATACGGATTTAAAGTAGAAGTAAGAGACGGCGAGAATGATCCAGCTAAACAGGGTGCCATAATAGATGAGTTTATCGTCAAAAAAGTTGACATCATTTTGTTGGTCCCAATTGTTAAGGGTGCTCTGGTCGCGGCTGTCAAAAAAGCGAACCGAGCTGGAATTCCGGTGATGATTTTAAACCGGACTCTCGGCAAAGGAGCTGAAACGATTGCATATGTTGGTGCAAACGATTACACGGGCGGTCTTGTTCAAGGAGAACTGGTCGTCCAGGCACTGGGTGGCAAAAAGAAAGGAAACGTCATTTTGCTGCAGGGAAATTTGGGCTCTTCCCCACAAATTAATCGTGAAAAAGGATTGGAAGACTATCTAAGTGCTTATCCGGAAATTAAGATAATCCATAAGTATCCAAGCGATTTTGATAGAAGCAAGGCACTTGCAGCCATGCAGGACGCGCTGGTAAAATACCCCAAAGGCCAGATCGATGTTGTCGTGTCACAGGACAGTGAAATGTGCATGACGGCACTCCAGGCCATAAAGGCCAGTGGGCGAACAGAACTGATCGGAAAAATAGTCGCTTTTGACTATCCATCCTATGTTAAGGAAAACATTCTAAATGGCAACTTCATGGGCACTGTCCTGCAAGATCCTTATCAACAGGCTATGATAGCCATGGACGCTGTGTGGCTCTATCTTTCCGGCAATGAAGGACATATCCCCAAGCCGAAATTTTATACGCCGTTGCCCAAAGTGGTTAAAGCCAATGCCGAAGGTTTTCCACCCAGTTGGTAAAATTTAAGACGGTTTGTTTTGAGCGTCCCCATCTTCGGGTCGGGTCCGGCAAAACAAGGCCGATAACTTTGAATACGGTCTGTTTTGGTATTTAAAGGTGATTAACTCAAGTTTCGCACCCCCTCAGTGCATTGGAAGGCCGGATGCAAGGATGGTTAATATAAGCGTGCGGAACTTGAATATTAATTTCATAAAGATAAAGAAACCCTAAAGGAGAGTCACCCTTGATAGATGAAACAATCCTTAAAATGGATAATATTACCAAGGATTTTCCTGGGGTCCGGGCACTGGATAACATTAGTTTTGAATTAAAAAATGGGGAAACAATGGCCCTGGTAGGAGAAAATGGTGCTGGGAAATCCACACTGATGGCCATATTGGGCGGAGTTCATACCGACTACAAAGGTACCATCACCTTGAATCGAAATCCCATTAAATTTTCTAATCCAAAAGAAGCCATTGAACAGGGGATCGGTATCATTTACCAGGAACTGGACCTGATTTCTGAATTTTCAATTGGGGAGAATATTTTCTTGGCCGATGAACCTTTGGCCTCCGGGTTCGGGCATTTTGGTATTTTAAGCCGAAAAAAGATTTTCGCAGAAACAAGGAAACTGTTGCATGATTTTGGTTTTGATTTTGATCCCAAAACAAAGGTTTCATCTTTAAGTGTGGGCGAACAACAATTGGTCCAAATAGTTAGAGCGATCAGACTTAGTGCCAAAGTTCTAGTCATGGACGAACCCACAGCACGTCTGGCCCGTAAAGAGATTGAAACTCTTTTTAAAATCATAAAGGTCCTCAAGAAAAAGGGGGTCAGTATTATTTATATTTCACATCATATGGAAGAGATTTTAGAGGTGGCTGATCGCGTCACAGTGCTTCGAGATGGCAAGGTGGTGGGTGTTGTTGAGAAAAAATCAACATCTCTGGCTGAAATCATACAGATGGTAGTGGGAAAGAAACTGTCTGAGGGTATCAAACGGCCTGAAATAGAAGTTGGCGAGGAGATTCTAGCGGTAGACAATTTGAGCATAGACGGATGTTTTGAAAATATCAGTTTCACTTTAAAATCAGGAGAAATATTGGGGATTGGGGGTTTGGTCGGATCGGGTCGAACAGAGATAGCAGAGTGTCTTTTTGGGGTTGAGAGGCCAAATAAAGGTCGAATATTTTTAGAAGGAAAAGAGATAAAATTAAAATCTCCTTTAGATGCCATAAAAAACAATATCATATTAATCCCAGAAGAACGAAAAACTCAAGGACTGATTTTAAATCATTCCGTGGGAACTAATCTCTCTTTGGCATTTTTGAGACGGATCACTAAATATAAAATTATTAAACAGCGAGAGCGGGAGAAGATCACTAATCGAGCGGTTAAGAGGTTACGCATAAAAACACCTGGCCTCAATCAATTGGTTGAAAATCTGAGCGGGGGTAATCAGCAAAAAGTCGTCATCGGTAAATGGTTGCACTATCAGCCGAAACTGATCATTTTCGATCAGCCTACAAGAGGAATCGACATTGGGGCTAAGAGGGAGATTTATAACCTTATATCGGAATTGGCCAAAGAAGGCAGCGCTGTGATTCTCATTTCAGATGAACTGTCAGAGTTAATCGGGCTTACAGACAGGATTCTCATCATCGGAAAAGGCCGGATGACCGGCAAATTTGAACGAGGTGAGGTGACTCAAGAGCAATTACTGGAGGCGATTGTCAGCCGTGATCAAGAAGCGGCAAATCATTATCACTCACTCCATTAATAGACATCAAAATAGACCGATTTTTCACCCTAGGGAGAAATAAGCCTCGCGGAAAGCGGTCACCTTCATTTTTAAATATTAATACAAGAAAAATAATGTACGGTTTTTTGACAAAATTAAACAGGAGATCAGAATGGATCCATTTAAACGGCATAGGATAGGCAGCACAGACATCGAAGTGACCTGTTTGGGCCTCGGTGGTGCTTCTATGGGAAATATGTATACGGTGGCACAGGATGAGGTGGCGCTGGATGCCGTCAAGTATGCGTATGATACAAAGGTGCGATATTTTGATACCGCACCCATGTACGGTTTTGGGAAGAGTGAACGGCTATACGGCCAAGCGCTGAAAAATGTTCCTCGAGATACATTCGTTTTATCTACTAAGGTTGGCCGTCTCATTGTCGATGGAAAATCGACCCCTGAAACGGAAGAGACTCCTTTTGTGGATATGACTGATGTTCACCCCATATTTGATTATAGTCGTGAAGGGATACTCCGTTCTTTGGATGATAGTCGAAAACGTCTCGGAATAGACAAGTTCGATATTGTTTATATACATGATCCGGACGTCAATAATTCTTTTCAACAGGCACTGGATGAGGCCTATCCAACACTAGCTGAATTAAGAAGCCAGAACGTGATTGGTGCGGTTGGTGTTGGCATGAACGAAGCCAAAATGCTGTATGATTTTGCAACAAATGCAGATTTTGATTGTTTTTTACTTGCCGGGCGTTACACGCTGCTCGATCAGATTGCGTTGCAGGAGCTGTTGCCCCTATGTCAGAAAAAGAACATTAGTATAATTATCGGGGGCGCTTATAATAGCGGTATTTTGGCTACCGGTGCCGTGGAGGGTGCCCATTATGACTATGCGCCGGCATCTTCTGAAATTATGGAAAAGACCCGGCGCATCGAATCGGTTTGTGCCCGTTATGATGTATCTTTGAAAGCGGCCGCACTTCAATTTCCATTTGGTCATTCGACCGTCGTCGCCAATATACCGGGTGTCAAAACGCGAGAAAGATTTAAGGAAAACGTATCTCTGATGACGGACCGGATACCCGCGGATTTCTGGGCGGAACTTAAGGCGGAAAAACTACTGGTAGAGGATGCACCTATACCCGGGGAGTAGAAATCCGATTAATTCATAAATGTGGAGAGTGAAAAATGGCCTTACAAAAGATTGACAGCCATCAACATTTTTTAAATCCGGATCGAATAAAGTATCGCTGGATGAAGCCGGATATGCCGCTGGCTAAAAACTTTTTGCCGCCTGATCTTAAACCGTATCTCCAAAATAATGAAATTGGCAAGACCATTCTGGTCGAGGCTGCCGACAGCGAGGAAGAAAATAAGTTTCTTTTCCAGTTGGCCGAAGAATATGACTTTATCGCCGGTGTGGTCATTTGGTTGGATATGGAATCACCGCAATTCGAGAAGGAACTCTCACAGCACCTTAATAAACCTAAATTCGTTGGGATACGTCCCATGATTGAGAGCATTGGAGATGAGCGGTGGATGCTCAGGCCCACCGTAAAAAAATCATTTGGTGTTCTTGAGGAACAAGAGATCTGTTTTGATTTTTTGACGCATCCAAAGCATTTACCGTATGCACTGGAAATATTAGAAGAATTTCCTAATCTTCGAGCGGTGATCAATCATATTTCAAAACCCGCCATAAAAGATAATATCATGGAACCCTGGGCGGAGTTGATGGAGAAGGTGGCGGCGCATGATAATGTTTACTGCAAGTTATCCGGAATGATTACCGAAGCCGATCATTCAGCATGGAAACCGGCCGATCTCGCTCCATTCATCCAGCACGTTATAAACGTATTTGGACCGGACCGTTGTATGTTTGGCAGTGACTGGCCGGTATGCCTTTTGGCTGGTTCCTACGATGACGGTTTTAATGCGCTAGGGCAAAATCTAAGCAACCTTTCATCATCTCAACTCCAAGATATTTTCATGGGCACAGCAATGCGATTTTATAGAATCTGATGGTGCTATCACAGGTCACCTTCTATTAAGGGTTCGCGCAAAAATAAGTTAGTGTCCGTCCACAAATGGTAGATATTGGTTCAGAGCAAGGCTTGAGCAATTTTGAAACCACAGGCATAGCGGGCTATGTCGAGGATTTCAAAAGAGCGAAAACGCCGCTCTGGGCCAAAAGGTGCCGTTTGTGGATGGGCACAAGTTAGCAGAATCGGTGCTTAGATTGGGTTCGGATTTGGTTGATCCGAAAGAGCAAAACCACAAAAATAGCGAGCTATTTTGAGGTATTTGCGAGTGAGGCATCGGTCAAAGATGGGCTGAAGCTAAGATGCTAAAATGTGAAGTTATTTTTTCGCGAACCCTGAATGTCGTAAAATAGAAAAGACGACGATTTCATAATCAATGAGTCAAATATAGAACTTATATTAACCGGATTCTATAAAATATATCCTCCGGCATCAATCTATTATTTTATTTCGATCTTGGCCCGTCCATCCCGGCACCGAAAAATATAGAGGCAGCAACAAAACTCGGCTGGATTCTTCGAAGACAACCATGAATTGACCGAAATGGGTCAATTAAGAATTTAGTTGACAAACGAAAAAGTGGGAAGTAGATAATAAAGGTATTAAAGTTGCCCGGGCACGTAAACTATTCTATGAAAATAACAATCAGGAAAATAGCAGAAATTGCAAGTGTATCGCGAGGTACGGTTGATAAGGTGTTGCATAATCGGCCCGGCGTAAGTGAGCCTGTCAGAGAGAAAGTCAAAAAAGTAGCTTCTGCATTGGATTATAAGCCCAATATCATTGGAAAAGCACTCGCAGGGCAACAACATCCGAAAACAATTGGTGTGATTGTCGCGCCTGATTATAATCCTTTTGTTGAAGATATCAAAATCGGGGTGCGGGCGGCAAAAGATGAGATATCTGATTACGGGTATAATATCGACATGAGGGTGTTAAACAATTTAGATGCCCAAGAGCAGTTAAATATTTTAGACAGTTTTACTGAAAAGAAGATAGATGGAATTGCTTTGTTTTCTATCGACAGTGATAAAATTCGCAAAAAAGTGGATGACATTGTTTCTAAAGGGTTACCGGTTGTTACATACAATTCAGATATACAAAACTCCAAAAGAATCTGTTTTGTGGGTCAGGATCACTACAAAGGAGGAGTTGTCGCCGGAGACCTTATGTCTAAAATTCTTAAAGGGAGCAGCAAAGTCTTAATTATTACGAGTTTGCTTGAACTTGCCTGTCATAAGAATCGAATTGCCGGGTTTAAACATGCAATCGAGGAATTTGAATCAAAAATTCAAATAATAGACACTGTTGAAAATCAGGATAAGAAGCAATTGGCGTTTGAACAGACCATAAAATATGTGGAGAATTATCCCTCATTGAAGGGAATTTATGTAACCGGCGGCGGCGTGAGCGGAGTTGGAGAAGCCCTAAAAACACTCGGTAAGCATAAAGCAATCAAATTAATTTGCCATGACTTGGTTGAATCCACTGTTAAGTTAATGAGAGAAGGGGTTATCGACTTTACAATGGGTCAAGATCCTTTTTATCAAGGCTATAAATCCATAAAGATAATATTTGAATATTTAATTTCAGGAAATAAACCGGAAAGTACGTTTATTCAAACAAAAATTGATATTCGCAGCAGATGCAACATTTGATTTTTATCAGATAAACGGATACGGATCTGCTATAAGGTCTGAGACTTTTGAAAAATATTCAATTTCGTTCTAAACTTTCATTTCATCTATATGTCTGATCTTGAGGGCAAAATCATTGTTGCCCGTCTAAGAGGGTTAACTATCAGCATATAATTTTTTTAATTAAAGAGCCCGGGCACGCAACGTTTTTGTGTTTGATAGTTGCTCCTACTATTCCGATGCTACGACGGAAACAATAACCGTTCCAGTACTGAAAAAAGGTAGCCGGATAAATTAAATGCGCCATATCTTACCATTCTCGTCTTGCAAAGATGAAAAGGAGTCGATGACGCGTTTCACCCTAAAAATTTCCCTTAAAGGATCAAAATTCTATAATTTCTTTGTACCCGCACACTCCTTGTTCTTTTAACGGACCCCCAAAATTCAATAACCATAAAGGTTAAAAAGAATGATAAATACAAAAGTAAATGTGGCGATTATCGGGTTAGGATTTGGCAAAGAATTTATCCCTATTTATAAAAAACATCCCAATTGTGGAAAAATTGCAATATGCACACGGAACCCGGATACTCTCGATGAAGTGGGTAATATGTTTAATGTTGAAAAGGATTTAAGGTTTACGGATTTTTTTGAAATCACAAAGCGTGATGATTTTGATGCAATTCATATCGTTACACCTATTCTTGAGCATTTTAAACAAACCATGGCTTCTCTTGGGGCTGGAAAGCACACGGCCTGCACGGTACCCATGGCCATTACTATCGACGATTGCAAAGCAATATTAGAAGCAAAGAAAAAGGCGGGTAAAGTTTATATGATGATGGAGACATCTATATATACCCGGGAGTATATTTATGTGAAAAAATTGCTCGATAGCGGGAAAATAGGTCGGATACAGTTTGTCAGAAGCGACCATATGCAAAATATGGCGCTAACCGGCTGGGGAGACTATTGGCGTGGATTTCCACCCTTCCTCTATGGAACCCATGCCTTGTCCCCAATATTGGGATTGCTGGATAAAAAAGCAGAATCAGTTGTGTGCCACGGCTCCGGAACATTGAGTAAAGATAAAGCCGAAAAATATGGGTCACCCTGGGCGGTGGAAACAGCTACTTTTAAATTCAAAGATTCAAGCGTCATTGCGGAATCATCCAGATGCTTGTTTGAGACGATCAGACAATGTCGGGAGGGCTTTGCCATATACGGCGACAAGATGTCCTTTGAATGGGAGCAAATAATCGACGATGGACATATTATTTTTGAAGGGACGGATGATGCTAGAAAAATTGAAGTACCGGACACGGATTCGCTGCTACCCAAAGAGATAGGCTCTTTTACTAAAAGAGAGGCTATAACGGATACGGACCATTCATCTTTCAGGCAGGGGGTTGGGCACGGAGGGTCTCATCCGCATCTTGTGCACGAGTTTCTAACATCTATAGTTGAAGGAAGAGATTCTCGAGTAGATGCGGTTGCATCCGCTGATATCACCTGCGCCGGTATATGTGCACATGAATCGGCTATGAAAATTGGAGAAAGGGTTTTTATCCCGGATTTTGGAGATTAACAAAATAACGAAAAAACCATTTCAACCGGTTATCGGAGCAGACATGAAAAAGATTTTAAGTATGAAAGATATTCAAAAATCATTTTCCGGTGTCGAAGTGCTTCATTCCGTTGACCTGGATCTATTCGCAGGAGAAGTACTTGCATTAATCGGTGAAAATGGGGCAGGCAAATCCACCTTAATGAAAATTTTAATGGGTATTGAATTACCGGATAGCGGTAAAATTACCCTATTTGAAAAACATGTGACAATTACGAGTACCGCTCAGGCCCTAAAGCTTGGCATAGCGATGATTCATCAGGAATTGTATCCGATTCCGGAAATGACCATTGCAGAAAACTTATTTTTAGGGCGGGAATTCGCGCACTTTGGATTTGTCAATATCAAGAAACAAGAGCGTGAAACAATAAAATGGTTGAAGAAGATGGATCTTGAAGTTTCACCAAAAACAAAAATGAAGGACTTAAGTATTTCAGAAACACAAATCGTAGAAATTGCCAAAGCCCTGTCATACGGCTCTAAAATAGTAGTAATGGATGAACCGACCTCCGCGATAACGACGAGTGAAATAAATAAGCTGTTCGAAGTGATTCAGCTCCTTAAATCAGAAATGATAGGGGTGATATATATTTCACACAAGCTTGATGAATTGCCGCTGATAGCAGACAGGGTACAAGTTTTGCGGGATGGAGCGGTGATAACAGCTCAAGAGATAGCAGACCTGTCTATAAATGATATGATTAAATACATGGTCAACCGCGAAATAAGCAATATCTATCCGGCGTGTAAAAATAAAATCGGCGAAACAGTCATGGAAGTTAGAAATCTTTCCAGAAAGGGTGAATTCGATGACATTTCCTTTCAACTGATGAAGGGAGAAAAGCTGGGTATTGCCGGCCTAATGGGTGCCGGCCGAACTGAGATAGTCAGTACCATATTTGGCGACAGGCGCGCTGACAGCGGGGATGTCTATTTAAGAGGCAAAAAGCTGAATGCTGCAAAGCCCTCTGATGCAATTAAAAGAAAAATCGCACTAATCACCGAAGACAGAAAACTGCTCGGACTTAATGTGATGGGCACTTTGAAAGATAATATTTCAATCTGTATTGATAAAAGAGAGTCCATTATGGGTTTTATCAATGGTCGTAAAACCAATAATTATGTGGACCGGATGATTGATCAGCTCTCAATAAAGGTTATATCGAGAAATCAGATTGTGGAAAATCTTTCTGGTGGTAACCAGCAAAAGGTGGTTTTGGCTAAATGGTTATTAACTGAACCGGATATAATCATTTTTGATGAACCGACGCGCGGAATAGACGTCGGTGCAAAAACAGAAATTTATAATTTGATTAATGATCTGGTCCTGCAAGGGAAATCAGCAATAATCATATCTTCTGAAATGCCCGAACTCATAGGTATTTCAGATAGAATTATTGTCATGAGCCAGGGCCGAATCAAAGGAGAGTTAGCGCGCGAAGACTTCTCGCAGGAATTGATAATGCAACTTGCCGCTCATAGTGACAAAAATGAACTTCAAAAGCTGACCTGCTAAAAAGTATTAAAAGGGATAAATAATATATATGACCAAAGCTATAGAAAACATTTTTGAAATTATCAGAAAGGTCATCCCAAAAAATTTTTTAAGGCAGACCGGTATCTTTTGGGCATTTCTGCTGTTAAGCATTATTATGGCGCTTTCTCAGCCTGCTTTTCTAACTCTACCGAATATCACGAATATTTTAAAACAGATCTCTATCAACGGAATACTGGCAGTTGGCATGACGCTGGTACTTATCTCCGGAGGGATCGATTTGTCAGTCGGTTCAATTGTAGCCGTTTCTTGTGTGGCATCGGCTTATTTTGCCGGGGCGGATAGTTCCTATCCAATCATTATTCCCTTTATGGCTGCCATAGCCGTAGGAGGATTTCTCGGAGCAATAAACGGTGTGGGTGTCGCTCACTTCGGCTTTGCCCCATTTATAATGACTCTGGCCATGTTAACAATGGCCAGAGGACTTGTTTTGTTGATCACAAACGCTAGACCCATTTTCAATCTCACCCGGCCTTTCATTAATGTTTCAAATACTTTTTTTCTGGGGCTTCCAAATCTGATTTGGTACTTCGCCTTGGTGCTTATACTCTGCCACATATTACTTAGAAAAACAGTATTTGGGAAATGGACGTATGCTGTCGGCGGTAATGAAGCAGCAACACGACTATCCGGTGTAAATGTAAAGAATGTCAAACTGATACTTTACAGTATTTGCGGTGCGTTGGCCGGACTTGCTGGCTTGCTCTTGGCATCACGGATAACATCGGGCAATCCTCGGGTGGGTGACGGCTATGAACTTGACGCTATTGCTGCTGCAGTAATCGGCGGCGTTAGCATGGCAGGGGGTTCCGGAACAATTATTGGAACACTAATTGGAGTATTAATTCTAGGAGTAATTCAAAATGGGTTTGATATTTTAGGGCTTTCGACATTCTATCAGCAAATTATGAAAGGTGTAATTATCCTGTTTGCTGTGTTTGTGGATATCCGGGCCAAGAAAAATATCAAAAAACGTTATAGCTGAAACCGATTAAACAACATTCCTTTTTCTTTGGCAAGTATGTGCCGGTAATTTGGCTGCACATACTCTATGCATTTATTAACAATTAAAAGCTCTAAGGAGGTCAAGAAATGAAAGTTAAATTAAGAATTATGGTAATTTTAACAATTTTGGTAATGTTCACAGCAGTGGTTTACGCAGGCAGTACCACAAAACAACCCTCAGCGACAACACCACCGAGCAAGAAAGTAGCCTGGATCGCCTCACATATGCAAAATGAATTTGTCTTGGATATGGCGAAAGCGGCAGAATCCGCTGGGAAAGCGGCTGGTTGGAAGGTAACGGTATTTGACCCAAATTTAGATTTAAATACACAGATCTCTCAAATTGAGACGGTTGTGACTCAAGGCTATGCCGCTGTCATGTTTGATCCCATTTCATTTGACGGTATGACCGGGGTTGTTGAATATGTAACTAAAAACTACAATATTCCGATTATTACAATTCACGGCTCTGCTTCCGCCCAGGAGTTGTTAACAGCGTTTGTCGCTGTGGATTTGGCAAAAGGTGGTGAACTTAAAATGGAGCAGGCGGTTAAAGATCTCGGCGGGAAAGGTGACATCGCAATTATGACCGGCACCGAAGGCCAAACAACCGCAATGTTAATAACCAGTGGATATGAAAAGGTCCTTGCTAAAAATCCTGGAATTAACGTGGTATTTAAAGGAGCCGCTAACTGGAATGCTGCAGACGCAACACCTTTAGCTGAGAATTGGCTGTCTTCCGGTAAACATCTGGACGCTATCATATCCAATAACGATGGAATGGCTTTGGGAGTCAGAGCCGTTTTGAAAAATAGTGGAAAAACAGGACAAATCAAACTTTATGGACTTGATGCGACAAAAGAGGGCCGTGTTGCCGTGAGATCAGGAGAATTTGACGCATCGATTTGGATTGATACCTCTGCAGAATTCGTGGCAGCATTCAAAATTATTAATGCCTTCTATGCCGGCGAACCGTATGAAAAGGAAGTCTTAGTGCTTCCAAAGCTGGTAACCAAAGACAACATCGATCAGCTTTTTCCGAACGACTAATATTGAGTATTATAGATCAAAAAGTATATGCGAACCTTTTGAGGTTCGCATATACTCTACAAATATTAGAATTAAATAGTGTCCATCCACAAACGGCATCTTTTGGCCCGGAGCGGCGTTTTCGCTCTTTTGAAATCCTCGACATAGCCCGCTATGCCTGCGGTTTCAAAATCGCTCAAGCCTTGCTCTGAACCAAAAT
>SDBV01003676.1_pt1 | contig 22413 bp, 35 predicted proteins | sample 2277081 | NCBI WGS metagenome assembly SDBV01 (sample SAMN10402039, study PRJNA504765) | marine sediment metagenome | isolation source: marine sediment core GS10_PC15, 223 cmbsf | place: Arctic Ocean: Southern Knipovich Ridge | collected 2010 | reverse complement strand
TTGGTGTAACTTTCTTTGCTGGTATCTTTGGTGTAACTTTCTTTGCTGGTATCTTTGGTGTAACTTTCTTTGCTGGTATCTTTGGTGTTGTGATTTCTGGTTTCTCAGGTATACAGATTTCAGGAACTGGCGGCGTTGTATCATTAATAAAAATATCAGGAATTTGTAAATCTGGAATAGAAATTTCAGGTGTAATTAGTTTAGGAGGAGGAGGATCCTGTGGGGGATTATTTGTATTAGTTGAAATACTTCTTCCCGAACGTTGGGGCTTGTGCGAATAAATCAAGTTTATGCACCAAACTGTACAATATGTGCTCGAACAAAATTTACTGCTGTAATATCTTCACTTGACTGCAAATTGATATTATCGTCTTGCTCTACATCAATATCAAATCTATAATATCCATTAGAAATTGTTAGTGCACTGTTATCTGCATTGAGGTTTCCCTTCAAAGTGCTATTGTTAAAAACAGAAATTATTGCGTCTACAACATGAGTAAAAGAAAAATACAATCTCAAGATTCCACCTCCTCCAGGCTTTACAATTTCTCTTGTAATTGTAATATCTGAAGATAATATGTCAGTACCGTTAGTTATTGTTGGTGTGTTAATACTTACAGTAATTGGATAAATAGATGATGTCATAAAAATTATCTATGTTTCAAAATAAAGGTATTTTCAACTAGAAAAAATCATTAAAAATATTTGTGCATATAGTATTTACCTCTGTAAATGCTATATCCTCACCAAATTCTGGAATACTTGTTAGAACCTCACCATCAGATTCTAGGTTACATGTTCCTTCTAACTCAAAGGCATATCCTATATTTGGATTACATATTTCAAAGGTTATGAATCCTTCAGCTTGAAAATTATTTCCATATACTTCACCTAATTTGATAGTTCCTACACCAAGAGTTTGACCAAAAGATCCTCCTTCTCGCATAGTAAATTCACGAACATCAGAATTATCAGGTTTTTCATTATATGATACAAAGTCTTCAAAAACTAGATTATAGTATATGTTTCCATCTGGGCATTGCAGTGTCCCATCATTTACCTTAAAAGCAAAAGCATTATCATCAAATATCCAAGGCAAAAATCCTACTGTAAACATACTTGTAAATACAACAGTAATAACTGCTATTACTAACTCTCTTTTCAACAACTAATTGTAAAATTTTAAAATATAGGTATTATTCTTTTTTGTCTTTTGATTTTTTTGGTTTTTTCTCTTTAGTAGAATCATCATCTGATGGAATTGTTTCTACTTTTGCAGGAGTTGTTTCTGTTTTTGGTTGTGGTTCTATTTTTGTACGTAATGGTTTTGTTTTTGGTTTATCATCTTTAATTTCAACTACTCTGCCATAGTTTTTCCCACAAGGAACACCACGAGACATTCCTACTGCATGGTTAATTTTCTCTGATGCATCCTCAAAGGAATCACCTGTTGCAGCTGCACCACATCTCATGCATTTAGCTTGTGCCATTAACAATAGGCTAGCATTTAATGCTTAAAGGTATTATTTAGTAAGCAGATTTTATTGTATGAAGATGTTAAAGATTTGTTTAAATTGTAAAAAAGAGTTCAAGGCAGACAAGAAAGTACGTCAATATTGCAGTAAGAAATGTGGAGGATTGTCACGAAGAAGTAAAGGAGGGCCATGTAATATTTGCAAAGTGAAACATTCTCGAATGAGACCAACGGGATTAGAAGCATGGTACAATCATCCAAAGACTGGTAAAGTAATCTGTGATAGTTGTTATGGAAAGATTCCAAGAAAGAGACTGTGTGTTGAATGTGGAAAAACTCAATCTACCAGATGGAGTAGAAATGAGAAAGGAGTAATCTGTCATAAATGTGAAATGGTGATCTATAGAAGAAAAGTCAAACTAGAGGTGTTAACACATTATTCTAAAGGAAAACCAATCTGTAGTGATAAAAATTGTGATGTTGATGATATTGATATGCTTGCATTAGATCATACAAATAACGATGGCGCATTACATAGAAAAAAAGTTGGTGCAATTACTGGAATATTCATGTATGAATGGGCTAAGAAAAATAACTATCCAAAAATATTTGGAGTATTATGTTGGAACCATAACATCAAAAAACAATTGAATAGAGTAAAAAGAAAATTCTAGAGTTCGTAAGAAGTAATTTTAAAAGCTCCTACGTCACTATGCGCCTCTTGCACATCTATACGGATTACCAAATCACTTTCATAAAGTCCACCAGGTTGCAAATCGAAGTTCTCAATCGTTAAATCTTCCCTTAATCCGACAACTTCTGCAATGTCTCTCTTTGTAATTACTACAGTACCAGCTTCTATCTGTGGCGTCTCCCACACAGCACGTAATCCAAGTGATTGTGCCAATCCAGAATTATTAATCACATCTGTATCATCAGTAGGTCCCAACTCAAATCTACTAAAGAACGGATAGAATCCTCCAGTAGATGCTGTCTTTACAGTTAGTGCAGCATCTGATGGATTCATAAACATAGTATCTGCGCGGTTTCTCTGAGTTCCTGGGAATCTTGAACGAATAACTTCAACTAATGCTTCTAATTCTTCTTGAACTGGAGTAGCATTTGCTAGATTAGCTTTAGTCTCAGTTGGAACAACAGTAGAATCTACTAGTACATCAATAATCTTTTTACCTACCATAAAGTAGAATTCGTTTCCTGCGTTTTTGAGTGACTGCTCAACTGTTAGGAAATTATTATCTTTTACATCGTTTCTATTTACTGCAATAGTTCCTCTAAAGGAATTGTTAGTACCTGAAGTATCAAGTGCTACTGTAGTAACCTTACCACCAATTGCTGGAGGAGTTCCACCTGCTTCTTTGTATATTTCAAGTCCTTTCTGATTAGCAGGATCTCCACCTACAACATCAGTATATTTTGTTAAGGGAACATTTACCTTTGGTGCATCCATGTCAATTAGTCTGGCATATTGTTTCCAGTCAGACCAAGGCTCTGCACCTTCTAGTATTTCATCTGCAATTTTTAAAGCTGATAAACTGTTTGGAACAGAGACTGTCTCTTTGAGTTCTTTGCCTCCAATTCTCATGTTTCCTCTTGCCTCATCACCTATTCTGATTCCATAGCGATGCTTCCAGATTGCTGGCAAGTTTGGATTAAGTATGCCTTGCTCAAATCCGAGAGGATTGGTTCTATCAAAAAATACTGCTAGTGGTGTTTCTCTGATTGGTCTGAATATATCAAATGGCTTTCCCATTCTTTGTTGGGCCTCTGCACTTGCAATGAGTGCCTCTTGGACATGTGCCATCTCTTTTAATTGTAATATAGATTGCCTGTTGTGTTTTGGTTTGGAGGAGACCATTATTGTAACTCCACGAATCCTTCTCTTTGAACGTCAACTGCGAGAATGTTTTGAGCTCCTAAATCACCATCTTGGAGAGCTCTTGCAATAATGTGAACTGGAATATCAACAGCAGTAGGTGCCTTTACTAATCTACCTGCAATAAGAGGATCTGGAACTAATGCATCTCCTGGAACTATAGCTGAATCAGTAGTTGAAGAAACACCATTTTGAATTTGTCCTGCAACTCTAGCTAGACATCTTCCTTGTGTAACAACTACTACACCTTCACCTGCTCCAGATGTTGCTCTAGTTGAATCGTCAGTAGCAGCAGTACCATCGCCATAAATTCCGTCAACGTCACCGCCAACGGCAATTCCATAAATAACTTGATTTGTAGTTGATGCAGCTGATGTTTGTACTCTTGGTAAAAGTTCACCAGTTGGAATAGTAGTAACAATAACTAAAGAATCACCCATTGTAATTGCATCATTTGCAATTACATTAATTACAGAACTAGACTGATGGTCAATCGGACCTCTTGCTAGACCTAGAAATTTATTAGCCAATGAAAAGTAATAGTTATTCTCTTTAAAGGTATTTTTACAAATATAGTTTTGTAAAATTATTTTACAGAAATTATTTTTTAGAAAATACCTTTAAGTAAATTTTACAGCACAAGATACTTGCAAAATGTTTTATCACAAAAATGTTTTGAAAAATAATTTTTAGAAATTAAAATTTCAAACTTTAGATATTCAGTATTGTATTTTAGATTCTAGTTGTACATTGAAGTTTTGCTGCTTAGAATTCTATCCATCTCTTCGATTTCATATCTTGCAGTAGAGATTTGATGTCGTTTTATATTTGGAACTGGTTGTACAGCAGCTACTCCTGGAAGATGATCAAATTGTGAAAAGGTAGATGGTATTGCAGCAGTTGACTCTGTCTCTCTGAACTTTGCAGTTGCGTTTTCTCTTATATGATCCAAGTCTAGTTTCATTGAACCGCTAGCGTTTCTTGTCTCTTGTATTTGTGTGGAGAGTTTCTTGATTGCTTCTCTTTGTTTTTGGAGTGTCTCTTTTTGTTGCTTTACGATTCTATTAAGTGGTGAAATGTATCGTTTATGATAATCATTAAGGGTGTATTGCATTTGGCGCATCATTTGGTTTGTATCTAATGGTGGTGGTTGTGGCATTACCATTCCCATCTCTTGGGCAATGTTAGGATCTAGTCCTGGTCCTCCATTAGGAGCAGCAGGTGGTGGTGCGCCATTAGGTGGCATGCCATTAGGTGCTGGTGGTAAACCAGGCACAATCATACCTCCAGTCTCATTCCACTGGTTTACAGTACCATCCATATCCTGCATTGGCTTTTCGCCAGTAGTGGTATCTTCTCCTTCACCAGGATAGGGTTCAGTATTATCTGTTGATTGCTCAGAACCTGTAGTTCTTTTACCTTGATTATGATTTGATAATTCTTCTTCATGCATTTTATGTTCATCATCGTCATGTTTTTCATGTATCTTGCGATGTTCCTCATCATCTTCTTCCTCATGCATTTTACGGTGACGTTCGTCTTCTTCTTCATGCATCTTATGACGATGTTCCTCATCATCTTCTTCCTCACCAATTGTTTTGTTGGCTAGACCGTCTTCATGACCATGCATTCCCATTGGGGATTCTTCTCTTTCCTTATGTTCATCATCGTCTTCTAGTTCTTTGATGGCAGATTCCATAAACGAATAAGCATGACTTCTTTGTTGTGGGTCTTGGGAATTTGAAAGGATAATTGCAGTCTCTACTAGTTTTTTAACGGCAGGTCCTGCATTCAATCTTGTAAGTATTGGATCTGCTTGTCCTATTGTAGAGCATTCTTGTAATTTTTTAATTAGTTTCAATGATTAATAATTGATAATCTGTTTAAAGGTATTTTTAAAGAACTTCTACTTTAGTAAATTTAATTCCAGGCTCAGCTGATGGAACAAAATGTCCATCCCAGTATAATCCTCTAGGATCAGTTACAACCCAAGTCATTCCAATATCATCAAGCTCTCCAAGAACTACTCCTTTAGGTACTAAACATAACTCACATGTACTATCTGTGCATCCATTCTCACATGGCTCCACACTTTCTGAGCGTGGCATGCCGCCATTAATGGAGACAGCAGTAATTTTTCCATCAGCAATTGCGTTATTAATTTGAGGATCTCGCTCTATTACCAACATCTGAATCTCTTTTCTATATTTGTCAAAGTCTGCATCAAGTATAGTTGCATCAGTTTCAAGTTCTGGTTGATGGTTAATGTCCATCTTTTTGCCAATTGCAGTTCTAGTCATAGAGTTTAGCTCATCTGCTGAGAGTTTTCGTTTGTATGGCTCTCCTTCTCCTGTATGATCTGTTATAGTTTCACCTGCTGCCCTAACTAAATACAACTGACCCCCAGAGTCAGCTGCTAGCTCTTTTGCCTTTGAGATATACTCTTCAGTAAGCCACTCAAACTCAGAGCGGAGATTGGAAATTGCTTCTTGTAGGGATTTTTTCTGTGACTCCAAAGTCTTAATTTTTGCTCTTGTGGGTAACAAATCTAGCTTAAAAGATGGGAGTGTTACATTCATACAGCTGCACAATTCTGTTAATGGATTTTTTGATGTAGTTTTTTTCTCAAGTGAGCCGTCTTTTTTTATCTTGTGTAGTGTTCCATCAGAGGCTGCATTACTAATGTGATTTTCAACTTTATGAATCTCTGACTCTTCTTTTCTTGAAAGAAAATCACCTGCTCTGTCGTATCTTGGAGTTACTTTCCATGTACAAATACAATTAGGATGGGTAGTTGTATAGCCTAGATTCTCACTTGGAATAACTGGTCTGTTATGAGTTTCAAGTAAATTAAATGTCCTTCCTGCATACTTTGCACACTCGTCATCTGAATCATGTCCGTGGTATTCATATTCAGCAAATACCTCTAGTGGTCTTTCTTTTTTTGAATCCATATAACTATTAATTATTGCATTAATTCCTGCTATTCCTCCCAAAAGTAAAGCCCACTTTGCTAGACGTTTCTTGAAATCTTTTTTTGGGTCTTTTTTTGCAGCTTCTGCTAGTGGGTTTGTTCCACTAGGCGGTATGACTATATCTGGAATTTTTAGTGGATACATTTGTGATTGCTCTACATTATCTCTTCTCCACGGAGGTATGGACTGCGTTACATTGTATCCATATTCGTTATGCATTGAGGGGTGTGAGTTTACATCTGATGCCAATCCAGTCCATACCGCTGATTGCGGAGCTGGGAAATTCTTAAAATCATAAGTGTGAGATACAGAACCAATAGAGTTTGGATCAGGAGTTGGACTATTAGGATATGAGCCAATTCCATATGGAGATTTATTTGGTGTTGGATATGGCTCTACATTTTCAGGCAAGCCTGTAAAGTCAGTTAGTGGTGTTCCAGTATCTGGAACTATAACACTATTGATTCTTCCTGCCAAGTCAACTCCTGTTACTGGTCCTGGCCAAGGAATCGCAGCTGGTGGTTCTGGTTCTGAAAAATAATCTACTACTGCCCTATGAGCTTCATTTTCTGGAACTCCCCGAGATAACAAGTCATGCTCCATTTGGATTGCTTTTTGTGCAATGGTACCAGATGTAGTTTCAACCATAAATCCTGGCTTGTAGTTTACTTCAAGCTTGTTGTATTTGGGATCTACCTCAGTATCAATTGGTTGTGGATTTCCATATGCATGCAAGTCACATGTGTCTTTTGCTTTAATCTGTCCCTTTACTAGTTCACACAATCCACCTGCTACAAAATGTTTGCAGTTGCCACATAGCTGTGATCTAGTATCTTGGTTCTTTGACATTTCGCCTCAACTGCGAATCCAAAATTTTTTTCCAGATATCTGTAGTCATGTTGTTTGTGTTGGCATTACTGTCGATTTTTCCCACTTGACCTCCAATTCCTTTTCTAGTCTTGTCGATTTGTGGTTCTACTTTACGATTTGTAATTGGAGGATTAAAAACTGGAACCTGTCTGTTTGCATTTATTCTGCCTCCTGAATTTCCTTTGACCAGATTCTTATTGTCTCCTGCATGATCTATTGCTTCTTGGTGGGGTTTTTCATCTGTTTTAGCTTTTTGTTCTTTGCCAATAGATGCATTGCATACAGCCCAAGGATTATCAACTCCACCCTTGGCCTTTACATCAGCTACACATCTATCTAGTTTTGCTGGCACAAAGACTGTTGAGATTCTAGGATTTAGGTATTTTTATTATGATTTTAAAAAATTAATCATCCCACATGTGTTTTATCTGATATTTGTAACCTTGTTTAATGTGCCATTCTGGTTTGTATTTGGTTTCTATATATGGCATCCACGTTGATTCTTGATAGTATGGAAACCATACACCAGACGTATCAGTTGCTCCAGTAAATGTGAAATTATCACAAGTTGATGCAGTAAGTGTAATATTATCACTAGTACCTGTGGTATTGTACCAAGTATTACTCATAGTCACGTCCCCAGTTCCAGTCTTGTGATTGATTTGATTGTCTGTACTTGTTTGGAGTAAACGGATTGCCACTACCTCGTACATCTCTCATCATAGAATCATAGATGGGATTATCCATTGGTGGACTGCCCATTATTTGATTGTTAAATTGCGGTGGAATGTCTTCTCCTCCAATATCAGCAGTTGGAAGATATCCTGCTGAAGTTTGGCTTGGAGCTTGTGCATTACCAATTGCTATCTGTCCATGCGGATCATTGTATATGTTATCTACTGTAACTAGATAGTCCTCATCTATTGGTAATCCAGCTTGCTCGAATAATTTTAGTATCTGTTTAGGATCTTTAGGTATTGGGGACTGGAGATACAGTTCAATTAGTTTTATCATGTCAGTTACTGCAATGTCTTTTTTCTCTACTTGTCCAAAGTTTAGCTCAAATCTGGTTAGATGCCACGGAACTGGAATCATTCCTCCGTAATAGTTTTTATCAAAGAATTGATGTGAATCATACCAAGGCTTGAAGAGTAATTCGTTTAGCTGCTCACGAACTGAAATTGGAAATGCTGTTAGTCCCAACTCATCAAGTAAAGCTGCACGTTCTGCGTTTGCATATGAATGAGTTGATTCGCCTGCTTGTTTTCCTCTAAAGTCATTTAGTGCTTTGAAAATTGAACCTTGCGTAATGTCTGCAAACTGCGCAGGATTGAAATTTCTAGCCTGAGATCCTAATTCTTTTACCTCAACGTTTGTTCCAGCTACGATATCCTGACCAATTTGAGCTGACTCGATATTTGCTTGTAGGGCTGCTCTCTGGTCAGCTGATGCGCCATCTGCAATCCAGACGTTTCTACTTATGTAGCGTTGCTCTGCCATGCTCATCGTAAATTGCGTGGCATACTTTCTCTCAAGCATTGATGGTAATTGTATGTCAACTGAATCCTCGCCAGACAATGGCATTGTGAAATCTCTAGTGGATGTAACTGATATTCCAAATCCTGTTCCAAAGACTGAGGCATTAATTGGATTCCATTTGAAATGCATTACCTCATTGGGGTTGTGATAACCTTGATATTCTGCTCCTCTAAATTCAAGTTTGTATGGAATGCGTTGCCTGTCCCACCATATTCTTACAAATGATGAAATTGGGATATGCATAAGATCTGAAAACCGTTCTACATTTCTAATTCCCATTCGAGGTTTCCAGACTGAATTTCCGTACCAAAGCAATTCTTTTACAAGTTCAGTATCAAATGTATCAAATCTTAAATTTGTTGTAAAATCTTCCATGTATTCTATAAAGCTCTCAGAATCCCCTTTGATGTAGTGCTGTCCACCAGTAACCTTTGATGCCAAGTCATTAATTGCAAGCTGGACATCCTCATCAAATTGCAGTGCTGTGTTTTGTATGGCAAGAGAAATTTTTGGAGTATCAAATGTACGAGATGTATAGCCTTCCCTTGAATATGCACCAATTGTAGAAATTTCTGGACCCCACACTGGTTGGGATAGACCACCAGGTATCATCTCAGAGAGCAGTGAGCTGTTCATTGTATTTTTTAGAGTATTTAGATTTATAGAATTAGTGTGATGTCTCTGAACTTGCTCTTCAGCTGACAATAGCTTGGCAAGACCATTTCTTACTCTGCTACCAAAACCCATTACAAAAAAGCTGTCTCATACATTAAAGGTATTTTTAATTAAGGAGCACCAAAATTAAAGGGAGACTCATTAGTCAGAGCAACACCAGAATTAGAAAATATTTCAACTCGATTATTTAGTGTATTTGCTGCAAGAACATAATTAGATGTATCTACATAAGATTTAACAGATTCAGGATAATACAGTTGACCATTACCAGTTCCAGCAATAGTACCAGTAGTATTTACAATAGTTGTACCATCTAATGTTTTTAAAATGTTATTTCTTGTATCTGCAAAAGTCGTTCCTGTTGTACCAGTTAATATTCCATGTCCACTTGATGGGAAAAACAAGTCAGTACCAGTAGTTCCAGGAGTTCCGAATTGACTTGAAAAAGTAACACCAGTTATATCATATTTACTAATTAGACCTCTTATTGAATCAGTTACATTAAAAGTACTATTAGTTAAATCAAAAGCCACTCCATGTGGTCTGATAAAACCTAAAGGAGTAGGAGCTTGTGAAACTGTTGGAGTAATTAGAGTAGTACCATTAGTGATATAGCTTACAGCTCTGATATTTAGTTCATCAGCTATGAGAACATTGGCATGTGTAGCATTAATTGCAATACCTGCTGGATGATAAAAATCTGTAACACCAAAGCCACCTTGTCCAACTGACTCAGTAAAAGCACCAGTAGTAGGATTAATGACTCTAACTCTATTATGGAATGTATCAGTTAGATACAATAAATCATTTGTTGCATCAAAGGCAATCCCTGTGGGACGATAAAGATTGTTATCAGTTGTACTAAGAACAGGACCAGGCTGTCCAGTTGTTCCATCGCCATTATTTCCCCAAGAAGTATCTAGGGTAAATGTAAAAGAGCCTGGAGTATAATCCCATTTTGAAACTCTATGATTAAATTGCTCTACAACATAAACGGTGTCATCAACAATATCTGTTGCAACATCTGTTGGTCTGTACATTTTTCCAGCAACTAGCTGTGTCATAAAATAATTATCATTACTGGATTAAAGGTATTTTTGATCAAATGAAGAAATTAGTTTGTTAGTTTACAGATGGCATTTCTGCGAGATTAAAGGGAATTTTACTGTACTGTGTTTCACTCGGCATTGGTCTTACTCCATGATCTTTTTTGTCCTTGTAATAGTCAGGATGCAGTTTTCTGGCACATCTGTAACAGAGCTGCCAGAATTCCCAGTTATCGCGCTTTTGTGTGGAACGAGAACGGTGATGACATCCTGTACCGAAACGGTATCCTAAGCATGTAGCCAAGTCTTTTCCTCCATTGAATTGTTACCAATTTTTCTGAAGGATTTTTAGCATAAATATATGACCATTAAGAAATCTTTAAGAGAAAAATACCTTTATTTTAAAAAAAAACCGTCAATTGTTGGACTCGGCAAAGCCAGAAAAGCTTGATACAGAGAAAATGTATGAGGGAGTAATTCAAATTTTTGAGAGACTACACAAGCGTTTCATAAATTATGAAAAACAAGACGATGATTCACAATCATCCCTAGACTATCTAACTAAACTTGCAGGATCTATTGGATATATGGCACAAGTCCACTCTGGTCTTGCAAAAGCATACCAGCACGAAAGAAGACTAGCAGACTTGGAGAAAAAGTTTGAAAAGATTCCACCAGAGATTCTAAAGGAAATATTAAAGTCAGGTCGTTGATGTGCCAACTAATTTTGAGCGGAGACTCGAGGATATTGAAAAACAGACGAGTCATTCTAGAAAAAAATCAGCTACACTTGAGCTACCTACTGATAATTTAGAATGGATTAAAACAGCGCGTCCCTATGTTGGAAAAGTACGTCGGACATTTGAATGGGAGCCATTCTGGGTTGATGTATACAAAGACAAGTCACCAAACATTGTTGTAGTTAATGGAAGACAAACTTTCAAAAGTACGTTTGGTACTGACATTATTGGTTGCTATGCAACTAGTCATGATAATGTTGAGGTAACATATATCGTAGACAGGGAAGATCGAGTTTCTGCTTGGTCCAAACAGAGATTCAGAAAAGATACGATGCTGCGAAATGAATTACTTACTCCATTTTTAATGCATGGTAGGGCAAACGTTGGAGAGATTAATCTTACAAACAATTCTGTAATTTATGTCAGAACTGATGAAAACGAATACAACAATGTTCAGGGAATGACAAACTGGTTAATGGTATATGATGAATGCCAGTATCAAGAGTTGCAGTTCCGAGCTGCTGCATTATACTCTATGACCCAGACTAAAGGCCAGTGTTACTATTTAGGAATAGGTGGCGAGGCTGGCTCTGAATGGTACAAGTTGTGGAAAAAATCAGATCAGCGGGAATGGCGATTTTCAGACAAGGATTGGCGAGAGAAATTACGATTTGATGATGAAGGATATTTAATCAATGAGCATCCAGAAAACATTGTAGCAGGAAAGTGGGTTGCAAATTATCCAGAGAATAAGGAGTACAGAGGATACCACATGCCTCAATCCATTTTCGCAAGAATTCCGATTACCATTGATGATGCAGTCAATCTCTACAAGACAAGACCCGAAAACTCTATCGAGTTCCAAAAAAAATACAATCCAACAAGTATTGTACAAGCACACGTTTATGGAAATTTCTTCAAGGCAATGCGCAGACCGATCACACCAGAAATGGTTGAGGCATGTTATGATTATACCAAGACGTTACTGTCTCCGAAAGAGATAGGTGAATTAAAAAGACAGTATGGAAACGAGATTTTAATATTTCTTGGAATCGACTGGGGCTCAGGACCTGCTGCTTCAAAAACTGTTGGCTCTGTTATTATTTGGTGGAGAAAGACTAACAGATATCAGCTTGCATGGATTGATTCGCGCCCTGTGGAGCACGAATATGATCAGGCTGCACACTTTGTAAAACTATTCAAAAGTTATTGCTGTGATTTCTGTGTAGCTGATTTGGGTTATGGAAAAGACAAAGTAACTCTGATGCAAAACGGCGGATACACATCATTTGGTGAAAAAATAGAAGGACTTGGACGTGGTAAGGTAAAGGGATGTTGGACTTCAGGAAACATTACAGAAGAGACAATGCGCCACAAAAGCCAGGACGTAATTGATGCGCCAACTGTAGGTGAGAAAAAAGAATACTATTCAGTAGACAAGACACAAATTATTCAGAACTTTGTTGACTTTGTTGGAAGTACAGTACCTGATGAAAACGGCAAACCAGTATCTCAATTAATTATCCCAATGAAAAAGGACTGGGAGTGTGACTTTTTGCTTGATGACTTTTGTGATACTACAAGAAAAGACTTGGATAAGAGTAATCAAGAAATTTCAAAAGAAGACCCACGACAAAAAGCCAAGAAAGAATGGAACCATCCAAAAGATTCTGTCATGAGCATCATATACTGTATGATTGGAAAGACAAAATATGATCCAGAAGGATTCCAGATATCAAAAATTAAAGTAAACAAAAGATTTAGGTATAGATAATTAAAAAAAGTGAAATATTTGGTTCAATAATTATTGAACGATCGATACTAAATACAATATTTCTTAAACAAATTATTGTCAAAAACAGTATACATGCCACCTACAGCAAAGGTGATTGCACTTAATAATTTTGATCTTAATAAAATAGAAGAATATTTTGAGTATGCTTCATTTGAGCGAAAAATCTCAAAAATGAAAGTTCACATGATTGCCAATGCAATGATGGATAACAAATTTACTGATAATGTTCTGCGAGTTTGCTCTGGAAATAAATCATCAGACTATGAAGTGTTAGATGGACAGCACAGAGTTGAAGCACTGCGATATGCCAGAGAGAATTTTGGATTGCAAAACTATGACCTAATTTTAATGAACTACCTAGGAGGAAACAGAAGAGAAATTTACAGAAGACTAAACCTTGGAAAACCACTTACACTAACTGATCATCTCAAAGCACTTGACAATGGTAAGCAAAGATTCTTCAATGAGATGAGAGAATATTGTGCCCACTATAAAGAAGCAGGAAAGGTTACATTTCGTACTATTATTAATTGTCTTTACTATTCAAAGTCTACATCAATTCGACCAGTAAGACCACTAGCTATTGATGATTTTATCCAATCAATCACAGCAACAGACATCAAGATAATGCAATTATTTTTGAAGTTACTCCCACAGATTGCAACAAACCAAGACTCTATGTTTTATCACTATACTTTACTGAGAAATTTTTTCCGCATATACTATGAGAATAAAACAAGTGACGACAAAATGATTGCACTTGGAGATATTTTGTCTCACTCTAGTAAGATAAGAGACATGGCAGAAAAAAGAGACTCTTTTGCAATGCGAGGCATATATCACTACATCATAGATATCGCAGGTCCAAAGATAGGACTCAGACTATCAAAGGGAGATGTTAAGAAATAGTTGCAAAGAGAAAAGCTACAATCAAGAAAAAAGTAATAAAAAAGAAACCAAATACAAAGAAAACTAAAGGACCAAAGTATATCCAACCCGAACCAGCAAGAACTAAAGATGTTCCAATTCCATTCAAAGACACTGAAGACATACCACACTTTCTGCTTAGAACCCTAGTTGATATCTACTATGACTTTCAGGGGCAAAGAATTCAGACACAGCTAAGAATAGGATCATCTCAGCGTGAAAATACACTAACTGAGGAGGAGTTATCCATTTACGGCATTACTACCATTATGGAAAATTCACACAACTTTGAGAAAGACATTGAAAAATTAATTGTAAAACAACTAAAAAACCATGCATTATACACACAGTATCTCTCAAAGATTCAAGGGATTGGTCCAATGTTGTCAGCTGGATTAATCTCATACATTGATGATATTGAAAAGTTTGATCATGTCTCTAGTCTCTGGCAGTATTCAGGATATGGAATGAACCGCTTTTGTGAAAATTGCAATAAACCAACATCAGTTGAAGTAAAATATGAAACAGGAAAGATTGCAAAAAAACTGCATCCATTAGAAACATGTCCTCTTTGTAATGGGAAAACAAAACCAATCCTACAAAAGAGAATGACGGGATATCAATCAAACTGGAATGACAGACTAAAGGTATTAGCTTGGAAAGCATCTTCATCATTTGTTAAACAATCAGCAACTAAATCAAAGTACAGAAAATTATATGACAAAATTAAAAAAGATGAGCGAAAAAAACATCCAACCAGAAAAACAGTTGGAGGAAAGATAATGTTCAATGATGGTCATATTCATAACAGAGCAATGAGAAAAGTATCAAAGATATTTTTGGCACACATTTGGCAGACATGGCGAAGGCAGCAGGGACTAGAAGCTACGGAGCCCTATGCAAAACAACTCTTAGGTCACAGTGTTGTGGAGGCGTTTACTGATAAATGAAATCACTAGAAGAGCAAATAGAAGATTATAAGAAAATGAACAATGCAAAGAATGCCTTTCTTGCTGGAATTATCAGAGGATGGGTGGAGCGACTACAGATAGATGACACAGAAAAACAAGCTTGCATCAGCGATATGCTGGATTTCTCAAATAGGATAGCAAAGAGTGCAGGAGTAATTTTGGTAGATGAATCACATGAAGATTAAACTATATGCAGGATTTGCATTTGTTGCAATCGCATCATCAGTTGTTGCACTGATACGAATTGCTTTAGGTCATGATGCCCAAGAAGCAGTAATACCTAACATTGTCATTGGGGGAATCTGTCTTGCATGTATGATGATATTAAACTATACAGATAGGAGACAAATTGAAAGAAGGAATTGATACTGAATATCTGATTACTCTGATCAATCAGATTAGATGTAAAAATAATGGAATGTTTTCTCATGTTCGCAAAAAAGGATTCAAAGATTGCGCAGGCATTATGTTACACGGAGATCATCTCTCAATTGAGTATCTGCAAGAAAAGACATCAGTTCTTGACATGTTACTTGATACAATTGAGAAAGACATTCTCTTAAAGTCAGGTAGATTCAGGAGTTTGAATAACTAGATGCCAAAAATTTATGGTAAAGGACATGAATTGCTTTCTATGTTTGATATTGAATATCATAAATTTAGTGCAGAGATTACAGACATGCTCATGGGTAATCCAAATGCTAGATTTAGATTGTCACTTGAGCGAGCCCCACTTAAAAAAAGACAAAAGAGGAATAAGTAATGGAACTTGATGAGGAGATAATCCGTCACGCAATAGAGAGATTTGGTATTTCAAAAGAAGAGGCAAAAAAACAGATTCAGGAATTAATAGACATTGGATTATTACAAAAAAATGACAATCCATTATTGCCTGCCGAATTCAAACTTACAAATGATGGAAGCAAATTTGCAGAGAAGACAATCATTAAAGAATACGGTGAATTCAAAAAAGTAATTGATCATAATGGAATTGCATATAGGGTTCCAACAATTATAATTATTCGGGAGGGAATAAAGGAGCAAGACTTGCACTACTTTCCGTTATGGAGTGAGGAGAAATAATGGGTGAGATAGATGAGAGAATAATCACAGGAGCTATGAAAAAGTTTGGCATATCAAGGAAGAGAGCTAAGAAATGCTTGATCAGTTTGGCAGATGATGGTTTTATAAAACCAGGACTGGATAATTTTACAATAACCAGAAGAGGAATAGATTGTATTGAAAAAGCTATCAAGAATGGAGAAAAAGGAATTTGAGTCTTGAAGGAAAAGAAGAGATATCTTTTTGCAAGGAATATGTTACTATAATGTTTAAGCTATTACGTTCTGAGACAGCAGATAATGCATGGAAGAACCTTCGAGCATTACAAGAACTAGAAGAGTATGCAGACAAAAACGGAAAGGCAATATTTGTGGAGACAAGATTAATTCCAAATTGACAGTCTTTAATAAAATGGATAGGAGTTATGAGCCTTGGAAGATGTACCACCAAAAAAAAGACAGGTTAGATGCTACTCATTCCATTATAGATACAACAGTTCCCTTTGACTTGTATCCGCTTGCAATAGAGTTGCCATCAGATGATAAACTAATCCAGATGCAAAAATGGATGGACAAAGAAGTCGACACTGCAACAAGATTCTCACTTACTGATGGACGGATTCAAGTGGAAATAGAGGTGTGGGATGGAGACTTTGAGAAAAGACTTTACTTTGCATGTGATTTGACATTAAGACAATGCATCAAGATGATAAAATCAGTAAACTTTAACATGGGATTTTGTCCTGTAGGTATCCCTAAAATCACAATAGCAGCAGTCAAGATGTTCAAACGAGAAGACCTAGTTGAGATGATAAAGGTAAAACAACAGATTGATGCACATTCTGGCAGACCAAAAACTTGGAATGTATCATAATGAATTGTAAAGAAGATACTGAAACTTTTGAGGAAAAGTGGCAAAAAAGAATAGCCTTTCAGTGCTCTTGTTGTTTTACCAATTATACATTTAGTGAAACTATGCAGTTTAGATCATTTTGGGTAAATGATGATCCAAAATATGGCAAGGAATCAGCTTGTCCAAAATGCGGCAAGATGCAGCTCAGACACAAGTGGTGTATTATTACCTACAAGGACAACTACACTATCTATACTACTCATTTAGAAATGCCCCAGGTTCCACCAAACTTTTTTGAGGATTCAATTGATTCTAAATATTTTTGGGAGACTATGATTGAAAATAAACAGAACGGAGAATGGTTAGATTTTCAGGCAAGATACACATCTCAAGCAGATGCAGAAATGGGACATTGGCTAGCATATGACAAGTTAGAAGATATGATATTATATCCTGAGAAATACCCACAAGGAATTATGCAAATATTCTTCAATGCAATGGGTGCAGCTAAAGAGCAAAGAAAGACCATACAATCAAACGTTAAAGAAAATTTGAAATAACAAATTAAAATACTCTATAAAACAATCAAAACATTGGTGATGCCAACATACATTTGAAGCCCAACATTTAGGTGCGAGTCATATGGTCCATGAAATCCAAAGAAAGGAGGCGAGTCAAAATCTGTTTGAAACCCACAAATCTCATGCGAGTCACAATGCATATGAAAACCTAATAGCAAATAACGAGTCATCCACTCCATGAAAACCATTAATGCGTAATGAGTCAAGTAATCTAAGAAAACCAAACATCCCTAACGAGTCACGAAATGTGTGAAGCCCACAGTACGATTACGAGTTCAAATAATTCCTGCAACCCAACAACTATGTACGAGTCATATCTATTCTGAAACCCAAACCTATGGAACGAGTCAGGAAAAGAGTGAAACCCACCTAAATGGTACGAGTCACCTCTATCATGAAACCCAAAGATGATATACGAGTAAGATATCTAGCGAAAACCAACAAAGTAATACGAGTCACCATAACTTTGAAAACCATTAAAGAAGTACGAGTCATAGTGCAGATGAAACCCATTCACCCTTACGAGTCATCCAAGTTCTTCATGTATGCAGCCATTATTGCCTGAAGATAATTGCCAGTCTCATTCATATCATCATAGTGATTAACAGTACCAATTAGTGTTTCAGTAAACATATCAGTTCTAAATCCAGCAATGCCGTCTTGCGCAATAATGTACAGCATTGGTTTTTTCATGTCTTTTGCAAACCGCCATTCTTTTTGGGCTCGCTTGTCTGTATACCAATTCTTTCCAATCATAAATACTGCAAATCCAGATTTCTCAAGTGCATCTATTGCACCTTGAGGATCATGCTTAAAGTCACCAGATGTTTTTATTTCTGCTTTGTAGTTCATAATATCTCAAACTCTTGTCTTTCTCCTATCCTTGCGATTGAATCCTCTACCGATTCCTGCCATTGTTAATTCACCTATCATCTCATCAAGTAATCTCAAGTCTCCCTCTTCAGTTCCTAATGGAGTAAATTTTGATTCTATTAAAAATTCGTCAATTTTATATCGTAAATCATCACTTGTGATGTTTGGATGTTTTGCACAATACCAACCAAGCTGAGCACAGATAAGCCAATTGCGTTCCACTATCTCATCTCCGATGAATCTTTTTCTAGTATTCCAAAATTTGTTGATGAATGAAAATGCCATTGTATGTGCTCTGAGCAATAATGACAATCACATATGCCACATGCTTTGTCAGGTTCTTGACTGCATCCCAATATGCCACAAACTAGTCCCTGCGCAGATAAGTTAGACCATTTTGTCGTAGCTGCAAACAAGTCTTTTAAATTAATGGAATTAAGTGACTTTTGATTATTAGGACTAAAATACAAAAACAGTTCACTATCATATTTTTTGAGAATTTCTTCAAAGCGTTGCAGTCTATTTGACTTTATCTCCACTATACTCTAGTCTCCGTATCATTTGGATCAACAAATGCAATTGCAGGACAAAACTTTTCATGGTTTTCTGTAAAGTAAGTTTTAATCAAACTTGGACTCTTGACTGGTTTTTGTTGTTTTACTTTTTGTTTTTTCTTTGGCCAATGCTTTTCAAGGAATTTAAAAAGAACTCTAAAGGGAGGTAAAAACCAATGGGCAAACTGAAAAAGTAAAATCAAAATAATACCAATTCCTATTTGAAATGCCGCAATTGCATATTCACCATCAAAAATTTTTCCTACTCCAAGTACGATATTAATTCCTCCTGCAATTGACCGGATGATAATATTTTTTCGTTTCATGTTTTTCATAATTTCTTCATGAGTCTTTTCTTTTTTTGGTTTGTGTGGAAGTTTTCTCCATATCCAAACAAACGGAATTATAATTACAGCCAAAACGATGGCTCTGCAATAAGGACAGAAATTAACAACTCGAGGTTTTCTAGTCCAGATAATTTTATTTGCCTTTGTTGTTGCATCCATATCTATATCATTATTCTCTGTGAAAAAATTCTTACCAAGAACATACAACACTAATAGATAATGCCATGAGTTGGTATGGTAAAGAAGCATGTGGTTTTTTCTGGGAATTTTTACGTTATAACTATTAACGTTCAATAATTTTTGAACTACCCACCAGAAGTAATTTTAATTAGGCTTTTTCTCAAGTACTACCCATCGTCCATTGTTGAAAATAAACCAGACACCATCTTTGGTAGTATACTTGTCGCCGTTTTTTGGATTTACAGGCTTGATCAAATAGGATTCAATCATTCCATATCGAGCTCCCAATAAGTTGCATCTATAGTATTGTTTTTGTTTTTGTCTAATTCAGCTTGTCGTTTCTTACAATACTTTTTGGCTTTGGTTTTTTCATAAAATGCCTTTTGTTTTGATCCTGTCACAACATCTGCACCATAAAATGCCTCAAAGCAAACATACACTTTCATATTTCTTGTATAGTGTATTTTTGTTTTATAGGCTTTGTTATAATTATCTAAAGAGATTTCCTCTATACATTATTCAACATATCCAGTATCACCTAATGCCAAATTTTCCAAAGGACGATCTTGGATATATTGTATGGCTTTTTTTTCATCAGTAAATATCATTACAATTGATCCTGTAAGCAAATTACTGACAACGTATACCATTTTGTTTGAAATGTAATCAGGATTTTTTTGTAAACACAATGGACAGTTTGGATGATGTACTCGTAATATCATAAAACCCTTTATTTTATGGCAATAATGTGTAAAGGTTCCATTACCAACTATAGCAGTATCGGCAATCTTATTCATGATGCCCCAATACCCATTCCAAGATATACCTCTGAGCGTCAGTAGATACTGTATCACTTGATAACATCATAGTTTTTGCAAACATGTCAAGTCTGGCTTTTGGATCATCACTTGCCAAACAATCTCTAAGTTCTCTGATGCTTTTTTCATCAGGCATCATGGAACTCATTCTTTGATTTAGCTCTTCGTATTTTTCTTCAATCTCTTTTGGAGTTTTCATATAAATTATCTAGATTACTTGTTTTTAAAATCTATTAGACCCTTCTTACCATGTTAATTTCTTCCAATCTGTGTCTGTTGCGTGTATTACGTGGTCTCATTCTCAAAGTAAAGTTACAGCACGGACAATGGATTCCATCCCATTTGACAAATATATCACATGTAGAGCATCGCTTTTGCCCTGATGAATATCTACCATCACTACTAATCCGGGGTTTTTTGATTTTGTACTTTATGCACACTCCCTTGCAAGTCATAAAACAATCTAAAAATTAGGTAATATCAATGAATGGCATTTAAGAATTATTAAACATTATTCCTTAAAAAGTAATAAAGTATCAAATTCATCATATGCTATGTTTCCATGTACAATATGTGATATGAAATTCACTGATGAGATTAGACTTGCAAGACACATGAACACCCACAAAAAAAGAGTACAGAAAGGAACTAAACAAAAGAAAGGTTTACCTGATTTTGAAAGACCAGACTTTACACAAGTAATATAATACAAAACAAGAAACCAAAATTCAAATACGTCTGTCTCTGGTGCGCGATTTTATTCGCAACCTTGCATTACAACAAATACATCTTAAAGAGTCAGTAATGAAAAATATATCGCAAAAACTGCATCTTTTCTGACCTGTAGAGTAACGTAAAAAATTTTGTACTTTTGGTGCTTCATATCTTTTACATATTCCTTTACAATTTTGTCCCAATAATTAAGACCCAGGTAGGGTAAATTTTAAATTTTACCCATATGGTACCAATTCGGATCTAATTTGGTACATTATTCATTTTTAAATTTAACTTTGTTCTTTTTTGTTTTACGTGCTGCTTTTCTTAATTGATGGTTACAGATAGTGCATGCCTCTTCCTCTTTAGAAAATCTCAAGTCGCATCGTTTACAGTAATTATTTACAGCATAATCAATAAAGGGCATCAAAAAATTATTACAAGCTCTTTTATTTTAAAATTTAATTATATGGTATCAATTTTGCCCCAGTTTACTTTATTTCAAGCATATGTCATTTTTGAGATTTCTTTGATTCGCCAGTTCCATCACATTCCTCACACATTCTATCTCTACATTTTGAGCCTTTTTCCCTGTCACAGGATAATATTATTCCCGTTCCATAACAGCCTTCACATTTCATAATTTATGCTAGGTACCCCTAATTTAAAAAAGTAATCATATGGTACCAAGTTAATTCCAAAGGGGCGTACCCTTTTTTTTAAAAAAATTTGCATTTCAAATATTCATAACTTCATACCCTTTGCATGTTTTTTAATATAAGGTGGTTTTAACTGCCTACGGCAAAATTTGCTGGGTATCTATAATTTATTAAATTAAAATGCATATTACTTTGTAATTATAATTAAAAAAAAGTCATCGTCCTGTGGTATACTTGCATAAGTCCGTGACAGGACGCAGGGCGATGGCTACTATAATTTAATTATAATATTATTTAAATTAAAATATAGATCTAGGCACCCTTAATTTTAAAAAATTACTATATGGTACCAGAACTGATCTAGATATTATTAATCTAGGCGCCCTAAAATTTAAAAAATTAACTATATGGTACCAATTTAATTTTAGAGGATTGTAAAGGCACGCAGGTAAAAAATCAATCCGCTTCGTCTTCAGGGTGTTTGATGTTCGTTGGGACTCCTTCACCTTTTGACACTCCTTTTTTCATGTAGGGGGTATGCTGCGGTATTCGTCATATATTCATATGATAAGATCATGCCATAATATGGGAAATATGGGGGGGTGTGACAACTAGGAACGATATAATGCATGCAACATACAACAAGGAAGGTATCACACTAAAGACTATGAGAACTATACAATAACCAACAATTTAAGAAATATTTAACGAGTATCGAACATATGGACAAATCATTACAAAATACCCTAGCCTCATTTGAGGCTACGGTGTCCTTATATTGGGGGGGTAGGGGGTACCATTTTATCGTGTCGCGCGGGCGATACGTCTAGTTTTTACATATGTGCCAAGTAAAAAAACAGACATTGA
>SDBV01003675.1_pt1 | contig 22422 bp, 18 predicted proteins | sample 2277081 | NCBI WGS metagenome assembly SDBV01 (sample SAMN10402039, study PRJNA504765) | marine sediment metagenome | isolation source: marine sediment core GS10_PC15, 223 cmbsf | place: Arctic Ocean: Southern Knipovich Ridge | collected 2010 | reverse complement strand
TTAGGATATTTTGAACCTAATATTACATTTGAACAATGTCCAGAATGGGTTCCTATGAAATATGGATTAATGTTAAAAAATATGAGAGTAATGATCCTCGGAATAGATGGCTACTTAGGATGGGCATTAGCGCTGAAATTATTGACCTTAGGATTCGAGGTCAGTGGTTTAGATAATTACACTAGGAGAGATTGTGTAATGGAAAAGGGGGCTCATACAATTATTCCAATTGGAAGAATGACTCAGAGATTAATAACAGTTCAAAAAATTTTTGGAAAAAATATAAATTTTCGAAGACTGGATTTAAATAATGAAGAAAAGCTAAGAGAATTTCTGGAAGAGGTTAGACCAGAAGCAATTATACATTATGCTGAGATTCCTAGCGCCCCTTATAGTATGGCAGATATGTGCCATGCTGTGAAAGTTCAAGAAAATAATGTGTTAGCTACTTTAAAATTGTTATGGTTAATGAAAGACATTATTCCTGAAACTTGTTTAATAAAGCTAGGAACAATGGGTGAGTATGGAACTCCCTTAACAGGAAGACCACTATTCGAAGGTTTATTTCCTGCTGATGCCATACTTGAATGGGGTGAAAGAAAATGGAGTTTAGGCGGAGAAACAACACCAAGAGACCCAGCTAGTTTTTACCATGTTAGTAAGGTTCAAGATACATTTAATATTTTAGAAGCATGCAAATATTGGTGGCTTAGATCATTCGATGTCATGCAAGGTGTAATTTATGGTGTTTATACCGAGGAATTAATTAAAGATAAACAATTGAGAACTCGATTTGATATTGACGAATGGTTTGGTACGGTTATTAATAGGTTTGTTTCACAGGCTACAGTGGGGATTCCTTTAACTTTATATGGTAAAGGAGAACAAATTAGGGGTTTCATTGCTCTTAATGATGCAATGCAGTGTATGGTGCGCTTAATTATATCTCCTCCAGAACCTGGGCAATATGAAGTAGTTAATCAAGTTTCTGGATTATTTAAAGTAAATTATTTAGCTGAAAGTGTTGCTAAAGTAGGAAATGAAAAATTTGGACTAAACGTAAAGATTCAAAGAATTGAGAACCCACGGGTAGAAGCGGATGCTCATCCTTTTGAAGTTATATCGCAAAAACTCCCAAGATTATTTGGTTTTACTCCTGAAATTGAATTAGAAGCGGAAGTTGAAAGGATTTTTAATATTTTATTAGAACCAGAAGTCAAAAACAGGATTGAAATGAAAAAACATACTATCATGCCGGTTACCACTTGGCAAGGGGAAAAACGTGTTATGAAAACTTTAGAACAATATGATCCTGGAACTAGAAAAATAGAAGGATATCAATCAAAATTTGATACATAAAATGAATGTTTTTGATAAAAATTTTGAAGGAGAAGTTATTCAATCCGAAATTCCCGTTTTAATTGAATTTTGGGCTTCTTGGTGCATTCCTTGTCAGGTTATGGATATTTTATTAAAGGAATTAGAAATTGAATTCGAAAATAAAATAAAAATATCCAAACTTAACGTTGATCGGAATAGAAAGACGCCAAAGTTATATAATTTAACTGGGATTCCAACATTTGCAACATTTAAGAATGGTGAAATTTTTGAATTCAGAGTTGGAGCACAATCAAAAAAAGATTTAATCAAAATGATTGAAAGTGTTACACTGTGACTAAAGTTCTAATCACAGGTGGTTGTGGGTTTATTGGTTCGAATCTTGTTGAATATCTTTTAGAGAAGACATTATGGACTTTTGTTATTTTAGATAATTTAACTTCAGGTAATATTGAAAATATTAAGAAATTAAGAAATTTCGATGAAAGAGTTAAGTTTTACGAAGGAGATATTGTAGAAATTTCCGATATTTCAAAATGTGTTAAGGGTTGTGATTATATTGTAAATCTCGCAGCTCAAACAAGTGTTATTAATTCAATTCAATATCCGTTCGAAGATGAACAAATAAATATCCTAGGTATGTTAAATATTCTTAAAATAGCAGTTGATAATAATATTAAAAAAATCATTCAAGCATCTTCAGCAGCAGCTGTGGGAAATCAAGAACAACCAATGCATGAATTAAAAATCCCGATACCTATTTCTCCTTATGGGGCGAGTAAATTGGCAGCTGAAGCATACTGTAGCGCTTTTTCTGAGAGTTATAATATAAACTGTATTGTCTTACGCTTTTCAAACATATATGGACCAATATCATTCAATAAAAAAAGTGTTGTCGCTAAATATATAAAACAAAGTATAAACGGAGAAGAGATAATTATATACGGAAATGGCAAACAAACAAGAGATTTTATTTATGTGAAAGACATCTGTAAAGGAATTTATCTTGCTATGGTGTCAAAAATTTCTGGTTATGATATATTTCAACTTGGAACTGGAGTTGAAACTTCAATAAACTCATTATTAGAAGACATAAACAAAATTTTTAAAGAGAAATCCATTAAAATACCAAAGAGGAGATTTGCTGAGAGAAGAAAAGGTGATATCCTAAGAAATTTTAGTAACATAACAAAAGCAAAACAAAAACTAGGATTTTCAATTGATTTTGATTTAAGAAGCGGTTTAAAAAGCACTATTGATTGGTTTTTAGATAATTTTAATTAAATGATTAAAATATACATTTAGATTTCCTAATAATTTTTTGTCTTAATAAGTTTAAAAAATGATATTTCTTTAAAAAAAGATTTTAAACATAATAAATTAATAACCTATTAGTCTAAAGTTATAATTTATTGTTTGTCCAAATAAATTTAAAACATTTGCAGATTTGACATCTACTAAAAAATTCTACAGAATAATTGTAATTGCTTTTTTCTCTCTGCTTTTCATTATTTTATTTTTTTTTAATAATGTATTTTTTAACTTAGGTGGAATTCAAGTTTCAATTATTTTATTATTTGGTTTTGTACTCATTATATCTGTAATTTTCATTTTCATCAATTCAGACAAAAAAAGAGGTAATTATGAGCTATTTCACTTTAAATTCTTATCAGAAAATTCAATAAAGTTCTTTTTATTACTGTTCTTATCAATTTCTCTTTTCATCCCTACGATTTCAAGCTCTACCTCGATAATGTTATGGGAAGAATTAAATTTTTTAAATTATCTTAAAGCAATATTTGCTATTATTACGCTTGTTTATTTACCAGGAGCTAGTATTTATAAAATATTTTTGCCTAAAGATTCCCTGCCAGAAAAACTCAATGTTGAACCATTCTTCCTAAAAATCGCACTTTATCCACTAATGTCTTTAGGATTCTTAGGGATATCTACACTGATTTTTGATCAAATAGGGTTGTTAAAATTGCAAATAGAAATTTCGCTATTTGTTTCAATTTTAATTTTATTTCTTATTGACGTAACTATACAAAGAATTAGGTCTAAGCCTATATCTAATAGACATTCGGACATTAAAGTTTCAAAATATACAATAATTATCCTTTTACTTGCAATTGCGGTTTCGCTTGTTTCAATAGGATTTCAAGTTGGCTTGGGTTATGTAAGTTCAGGAGATCCTTGGGATGGAATAAAACATGCTAATCACATTGGAGACCATAATCTGAGTCCTATTTACATTAATAGATACCCTAATTTTTGGGGATATGTCACTTTTAGTTTAAGTAAATTAAGCGGTTTGCCTTTTATTAATATCAATACACTTTTAGCGCCATTAAGCTATTTATTTATTACATCTGTTTATTTATTTATGAAATCTATTTTATTCAATTATAAAACAAAATATGCAACTCTATCAACTATACTTGTCTCAATCTTTTCAGGAATATTGATCAATCCTCTTGTGTCTCAATTAATTTTCTCAAATGAATATAATTTTATTTATAAAAGTTATTCTTATAATCTGTTGTTTATTAGTCTAGCATTCTTTTTTATTCTATTTCGCAATAATTCAAGTAAATCTTCTTATACTGTAATCTCATGGAAAAAAATTGAGATTAGAATCATGATCTTAGTAGCAATTCTCTTAGTAATAAGTTTTATGACCTATATGATTCCGTTATTGGTAGGTATTACATTCACTCTTATAATCTGTATCTTTTCAGGAAAATGCCGTGAATTTCAAAACTTTAATAGATACATTCTTTTTACCTTTTTTATTTTCATTTTCTTTGTTTTTTTTGATTTGATTCAAAATTTTTACCTTAGTTCTATTATAATTAATTGGTTTTCTAGATTTTTTAAATATGAGTTATTCCTGAATATTTTTGAAATCATACCTGCTCCAATGGTGATTTACTCTATATTTGCTTTATTTATAACGATAATCTACATAATAAAAATAGTTTTTTTCAGGAATATTCATGATAAAAACACATTTAAAGAAAGTTACAATGGAAGCCAATTGTTAATCTTTAAAATTTGTTTATTAATTTTCAGTGCTTTTTTATTTATTGAATTTTTCTTTATTTTTTTAGAGTTCATTATAAATCAAAAAATAAGAAATCAAAATCTTTTTTTTATATTTTTGGATAAATTTTATTTAAATATTGGAATCATCGGAATTATTGGTGTTTATCTTTCCTATTATTGTTATAAAAGGGAAAAAAAAATGTTTCACATTATATTAGCATGGATTTTTATTTCTTTCATTTTAGCAGCCATACCAGTGTTATTGGAAAGGCTCATTAATACAGCTTCTATATCAAATATTAATTTAGAAGAAAAAGTCTTTATAAGCGAGTATTGGTTTAACAGATTATGGATATATTCCATTCCTTCCTTTAGTATATTGTTTTCTATAGGCTTATTCGAGATTGCTAAAAAAAAGACAAATTTTAGATTTATAGAAAAAAGAAAATTTAAAGTATTCCTTATAAAAAATCTGTCTTTAATTAGTGTGTTATATCTATCATTTTCAGGTATAATTTTAACAGGTGTTCTTAATGGAAGTAAAAACTACAGATACACAGATACCCAAATTAAAACTCTAGAATGGATTTCAGAAAATATCCCAATTTATTCTGGTGCGCTGGTAGGAGATAACTTTTTTATGGGAGTTGGCGTAAATTCCATTACTTTTGTACGGAGTTATCTTTTTTATGATATTTTTGATAAAGATTTTAATAACACGAAATGTATAGAACAAATTGAATATTTAAAAAATGAAACTATTCAATATATTGTAGCTTCAAAATTTTTTATTTCTTATTACCTAAATAAATCTGACTTTACTAATAATATTTTAATTCCAAGTTTTTACAATCTTACAATATATCAATCTGGAGATTTATCAATACATTATGCTCCATATTTTGATTAAATTTCTTTCATTTCTAAGAACTTTAAAAATTAGTAATTTACGTCTTTATTAAGGATTGCATTAATTTAATGATTTTCCAGGACCAAAAGGACGTAATCGGGCAATTTTGCGTTCAAATCCCGTTAGATCAGATACCCTATAGAAGCGAGAAGTAAAATTATTTATTGATATTATAAAACAAATTAGTAAAATTCTTTCAATCTTATTATTAATAATTTCTAAACAATTATAACTACTAAAATCCAGATCTTGTCTCACTGATTTAATTTTACAATTATTTTTAACATAAGCAATTAATTGATTGTCTGAACTATTAAGTATTTCATAATCCGATTTCTTAAAATTCCCGACAGCAACAATATCTGTATTTTTAATCTGCTTCTCAAAACGTAATCTTGAATGTGTAAAACTAAATTTTTTCTTTTTAATTTTCGCAACTAAATTCCCTGAAATATCTTTGATATTTAGAAATTTATAAAAAAAACTATTTTTACTTTCTATTTTCATTGTCTTTTTTACAATTAAATCTTGAACCGTTATATTCTTGCTTAAAGTAAAGAAAGATACACTTACTTTACCAATAACCTGACCAAATCCGTCTATAATCTCTTCAAACCCAAAATTTTTAAATTGTTTTTTTATGAATATGTAATTCTCTTTAGATATATCCATGGGATTTTGGTTTGAATCCTTCATAATTATGACTCCAGAATTATATAAAATAACATATTAAGATGTAATCTAAGGTTATTACTTCAAGATTTTTAGATTAACAACTATTAAGAATAATTATATATATGAAAATTTTAATAATTAATTTACCTCGTTTTCAAGGTTCTTCAATTACTAGGGAGGGACGTTGTGAATTTGTGTGTAATTACCGTGTTGATACACCCGCAACGTTATTGATAATATCTTCTCTATTGAGAAATCAGAACCACCATATTGATTTTATAGATGCAAACGCTAACGATTTAAGTTATTCTCTTGTAATAGATCTATTGAGAAGTAAGAAACCTGAATGTGTAATATTTACTTTTAACACATGGACAATTGAAAATGACTTATATATTTGTGAACTCATAAAAAGAACTAATCCTTCTTGCATAACGATTGGTTATTCCTGGTATGCAAAAAAATTTGGATTGGAAATATTGACTAAATTCGATAATTTAAATATTCAAATAATTGCTGATCCCTTTTCAGTTATTGAAAAACTGATAGGTTGTTTAGATAATAAGAATTCCCTTACAGAAATAGAGGGAATCGCTTATAGAGATAATAATAATATAATTAAAATAAATGATAATCTTGAAAAGAAAATTAAATTTAATGATTTACCGCTACCTGCTTATGATTTAATTCTATCCTTCAAACCATATTATCTATATACTCCTTTAATAAAACCATATGCATTAGTGTATGCTGGAATGGGCTGTCCGTATAGTTGTTCTTATTGCCCAGATGCTAATACACAGTATAGTGGACGAAGTGCTGAAAATATAATAAAAGAATTAGAAAAGTTAAAAGAATTGGGTAAAATAAAATACGTTTGGTTTTATGATGAGATATTTACACTAAATCGAAAACGAGTAATTGAGGTTTGTAATGGTATTATAAAGAAAAATTTGAAAATAAATTGGTTTTGTGACTCTCGAGCTGATTTGGTTGACGAAGAACTTCTAAAATTAATGAAAGCTGGAGGTTGCATAGGGATTTCCTATGGTATTGAGTCTGGCGATTCAAAAATTTTAACCAAAATGAAAAAGGGAATTACAATAACACAAGCAAAAAATGCATTAAAATGGACTCGAAGTGCGAATATTCCTATTCAGTTAAATTTATTGTTAGGATATATTGGAGAGAATTATGATACACTTAAGAACACAGAAAAATTAGTAAAATCTACATTACCTGAAATTTTGCAAATCTCTATAGTCATTGCTATGAATGGAACTGAATTTACAGATTTAGCTATACAAAATAAGTGGATATGTGATGAATTAAGCTGGCAAGAAAAAATAACTAATGTACGGCTTAACAAAAATCGTTATAGCCCCTACCAACTTGATCTGTTTAAAGAAATAAAGAAACTATATAGGATTTTATACTTAAATCCAAAATGGTGGATAAACAGCGTCCATACGCTAGTTAAGAATCGTCAATTGCTATTTCCTATCATAGGAATGTTATTCAACAGATCAAAATCAATTAAAATCATATAGTAACATTTAAAATTCATTTTCTTGTTCTTTCATTTTTAAAAGTGAATCTTCGATAGTTAAAGCTTCAATTTTTAATATTTCCTGTGCTTTAATACTGTTCAAACAACAACACATTGGTCTTTTTGCAATTTGTTCAAACATTTCACTAGTAACAGGTGCTACTAAATCTTTACTAAAATTAAATATTTCAGCAATTTTAAGAGTAAATTTGTATCTATTTATACAATCCTTTCCTACTATGTGGAATATCCCATTTACGTCTGAATCTGAAAGAACTAATAAATTTTCAGCCAAATTATCAGCTAATGTAGGAGTACTATATTGATCAGTTACTATTTTGAGGTTCTCATTATTTTTTAATTTATTAAGTGCCCAAATAACAAAATTCATGGATTTTCCAGAACTAGATGTTTGACCTTTAATTTCACCAGGATTCCAGCCAAAGACGAGACTTGTTCTCGCTATTGCATAACTAATCTTAGAATTTGCAATAGTTTCTTCAGCCTTTAGTTTAGATATTCCATAATAATTTAACGGATTAGGTGTACTATTTTCATTGTAGTTTTTATCTTTTCCATCAAAAACATAATCGGTAGAGATATAAATCATCCGAGCATTGATTTGTTTACATAACTCTGCTATGTTTTTTGTGGCTATAACGTTTACATTCCATGTTTCATCTTTATGTGTCTCGCAATAATTTACATTATGAAGAGCAGAACAATCGATTACAACATCTGGATTAATCTTAGTAATCAAAGAATGTGTTTTGGCTTCATTAGTCTTATCTAACTGAAAAATCTTACATTTTTCAATTTCAATAGGACGATCGTTATAAGTACCGGATACATTATAATCATGAACCGATAATTTTGCTAATTTATAACCAGTAAGACCACTCAGTCCAATGATAAATAATTTTTTCATATGAACCACAAATTTTTTAAAAATTATAAATATTAAAAGTTAGTAATGTTATCTATTAAATTATTAATTTTAACATTTTGTTGTTAGAAGTTGTGGTAATTAAAATTGATAAATGGAATCGAATTAAGAGATATTAAGAAATTTGTTGATGAAAGGGGGTTTTTTTCAGAAATTTTAAGAGAAGATTGGAAAGATCTTCTTCATGAAGATAAAATTATACAATTTAATCTATCATTCAGTTACCCAGAAGTTGTGAGAGCTTGGCACAGACATTTGAAAGGTCAAATTGATTATTTTATCTGCATTACGGGAGCTATTAAAGTATGTGCATACGATGATAGAGAAGATTCAGAAACTTTTGGTGAACTTGATGAAATAATACTAAGTGAGGAGAATTTAAAAATTGCGAGAATTCCAGGAATTCTTTGGCATGGATACAAAGCGATAGGTGAAAAACCTATAAAGATGTTATATGGAGTTAATAAACTTTATAATTATCAAAATCCTGATGAAATAAGAAGACCATGGAATGATAGAAACATAATTCCACGAAGTATCAATGGGAACAAACAGGATTCAAGAGTAGGAAAAATGTGGGATTGGAATTATTCACCAAATAAATAATTAAATGATTATTTTCTATATTAACTATTAATTTTTGAATTTGGAGTTTAAAAAAAATGAATGTTTTGGTTGCAGGTGGAGCAGGTTATGTTGGTAGCATTCTAATCCCTCGCCTTATTGATCAAGGTTACAACGTTACATGTTTAGATAAGTTATTTTTTGGAGAAGAATCAATAGAATCCTTTAAAGATGGAATTAATCTAATAAAAGAAGATATTAGGACATTTAATCCTTCCGTTCTTAATGATATTGATGTATGTATCAATCTCGTTGCTGTTTCCCAACCCGATCAAACAGAAAGTATTGATCCAATGTTATACTACGAGATAAATCATCTTGGATCAGTAAGATTGGCAAACTTAAGTAAAAAAAAGGGTGTTAAGAGGTATATTTTTACATCAACTTGTAGTGTGTATGGATTTCAAGAACACATGATAGATGAAGAAAGTAAAACTAACCCTCTTGAAGCTTATGGTAAATCAAAAGTGTTAGCAGAAAAAGATACATTAGCATTAGCTGATGATAATTTTAATGTGACAATTCTAAGGCCAGGAACTATGTATGGTTTTTCTCCAAAGATGAGGTTCGATTTGGTTGTCAATGGAATGACGTGGGCATTGCAAGAATACAAAAAAATAAGTGTTATGAGGGATGGGAAGCAATGGAGACCAAATGTCCATGTTCAAGATGTTGCTAGATTTATATGTACAATAATGGAAACTGAAGAAGAGAAAATCCAGAAGGAAATTTTTAATGTAGGTGCGAATGAACAAAATTATCAAATACGACCTTTAGCAAAACTTATTGGGGATTCTGTTGGAATAGATTATGAGCTTGATTGGTACGGTGAACCAGATACGAGATCATACAAAGTTGATTTTTCTAAACTTAAGGATAAATTAGGTTTTATGATTAAATTTACTGTTCCTGAGGCAGCAAGAGATGTTTATAACGCTTTAAATGAAAAAAAAACCGAAAAAACCGAAAAAACGTCTATTGTTGGATGGTTTAAAAAACTTAGTCAAGAAGGATCAGTAAAGCTATTAAATATTTAAGGAACTCAAAAAGCTCTTAAATCTCTTATTTGTTATATATTATTTTTTAAGTTTTCCTTTTCAAAATTACAACATCTTAAGAAAGTGTCAAAGGTTCCTGCATCAGACCAAAAACCGTTAATTATCTTAGCTCTAGTCTTTCCCATATTTATATAATAATTATTTACATCAGTTATTTCTAATTCTCCTCGAGCTGAATATCCAATTTCATTTATTACTTTTTCAATTATGTCAAAAACCTTCTCATCATAAAAATATAATCCGGTTACACACAAACTCGAACGAGGTTTTTCTGGTTTTTCTTCTATATTGATAATAGCTCCCTCATCATTTAATTCTGCGACACCAAATCTTTCCGGGTCAACTACTTTTTTAAGAAATAAAAAGCAATCGAACTCACTATTAGTTTCGAATTCCCTTACTTCTCCAGTGAAATTATCTTCAAATATATTATCTCCTAAGATTACAGCAATTTTATTCCCCTTAACTATTTCTTTTGTTAAATAAAGTGCTTCTGCGATACCCCCTGCACCCTGTTGATAAACATAATTAAATTTGGCATCAAATTGTGAACCATCTCCAAGTAACCTAATGAAATCTCCAACACTTTCACCCCCAAGTACGATAGTAATATCTGTAATGCCTGAATTTGTCAATGTCTTAATGATTTTATATATCATTGGTTCATTATAAATTGGTAGTAGATGTTTATTAGTGACTTTTGTGAGAGGTGCTAATCTTGTCCCAATTCCCCCTGCTAAAATTACTCCTCTAATAAAATATCACTTCTATTTTTTGAATAATAAATTTTATGAATATTCAATAAATTTTATTCTTTTTCGTTCAAAATTTAATCCTAACTTATAAATAATTTACTTTAATCAATTAGTTTCAAAAAGAGTTCTTCAAGAGATAATTCAGGTTCTATTATCCTTAGAATTTTATAATTTCCTATTATTTGAATTAATTTATGGTAATCCTCTCTTTGTTGTAAAATCACTATAAGGTTTTCTCTCTCTTCAATTACGTCATAAATAAAATCTTGTTTTTTGAGTAAACTCTTCAATTCAGATTTTTTTTCCTTAATTTCTATCTTTACTTTAATTTGTAATTGAGTAAGTTTCTTCATTTCGTTTGTAGAACCAACTCTCAATATATTTCCATTATTAATAAAAGCAACACGATCACATAATTTTTCTACAACGCTCATATCATGACTCGTTAAAAATATAGTTTTTTTTAAATTTTTCAATTTATCAATAATAAAGTTTATAGATTTGACATCCAGCCCTAAAGTGGGCTCATCAAGAAATAATATTTGGCGTTCTATTAATAGAGTTCTACATAAAGCAAGTTTCATCTTCATTCCACTTGAAAAATATTCCACGTATTGATCTAACCACCTACTTAACCCAAATTCTTCAGCTAATTTTTCTATTTTTGTTTTATAATTAGATATTTTATAAATTTTACAAAAGAACTTCAAATTATCATATCCCGTAATTCTATTATATAACATATCACTTGCCAGCATAAGTCCTATCATTGCCTTTACTTTTTTTGGATGGATGGTAACATCAAGACCGTCGATTTTAGCATAACCATCTGTTGGTTGTGTAATTGTCGTAAGGATTTGTATCAATGTTGTCTTACCAGCACCATTTGGACCCAATAATCCAAAGATTTCTCCTTCGGAAATTGAGAGACTTACATTATTTAATGCTCTTATTTCCATTTTTCTGCCTTTTAACTTATAATTTTTTGATAAGTTCACAGTTTCTATTATTTTTCCCATGTTTTTTAGTATCCCGTTATACCGTATTTTTTATAGATTAAATTAAATAGAAATACTCCTATAAAGGGAAGAATTAGAGCTGTACCTATCAAAAATGTAAAATGAAATGGATATAATGAAATTATATTAAATCCAATATTTTCAATCCAACTTGATCTTAAAAAATCAAAAATATAATAAAGGGGATTTAAGACAATTATGTTTTTAATAAAATCTGGAAATATCTCAAATGGATAGGTAATACAACTAAACCAAAAGATAAATAGAAGAGAAAACTGAAGAAGGTTCCAAATATTTTCATTAGATATAGCAAATACTCCAAGAATAAGACCAATACCGCTAAAAATTAATGCTATTAGAAAAAACACAATAATAATAAATAGTATCGTTGTTATGGAAATTGGATTAAAAATAAGAGCTAGAATAAAAAAAAAAATAAAAGGGATTGATATCAAAATTAGATGTGATAAAAATATCCCAAATAAAAGATTAAATCGATTAAATGGGCCAATAATCAAAGCAGGTAAAGTTTTCCAATATTTTTCCATTCTAAATTGGCCTGGAAAGATGCTTGTGATTCCTGATAATATCATTATATTGTACGCGATAAATTGATACAAAATAAAATTATCAGAAGTCCATTCACCAACAGCCCTGAATTCAAATAAATTACCCATTATTATTAACGGTGTAAAAATAGAGATAATGTGAGTTAAATATGAGAGGATTAAACCAAGTTTATACCTCAATTGCAATTTTATGTTTTTTTCAGTTAAAGCCATAATTTGAGATAAATTATCCTTGATTTGTTGTGAAATTGTCATCTTGATTATTATGTTAAATACATCAATATAGAATTTTAAATTTCAAATATTTATTATTTTTTGATAGATAGGTTAAAGATTAATATATTCTAATTATTTTAAAATTAATTTATATTAACAAAATCCTACTTTTTTAATGATCTTCCTATACATAAGACACTAGCAGACGCTATCAATGGAGATATCTTTTCCAATATTCGGGAAATTAATTTTCCTACACTATTTAGTTGAAAATTAATACCATTCCGGGCTTTTAAGAGAGGGAAATCTAGACCTAACCCAATGCAATGATCTTTTGAACCATGGAAATCATGAAGAATAGATTTTAAAACCTCGAAATTGGACTGTATAAGAAATGATTTTAATTCTTTAATAGAGTATCTGTATTCTAAAAAGTGATAATATTTTCGTTTCTTTTTTGTTGTAAATTTTGAATTATTAACAGCTTGCGTATCTCTATTTGATTTATAAATCAAAAAAGATGAGTACAACCTAAGCAGTATATTTAGAATAGGTTGAATTACTATTTTCCTTATGATGTTCACCATTGGTGTAGAAACAAAAATCAATCCTCCTGGTTTTAATACTCTATAAGCTTCCTTCAAGACAGAAAGTGGTCCCTCTTCAAAATGTTCAACCACTCCCATAGAAATATATGCATCAAAATGATCATCAGGATATCTCAGCTTTTGGATATCTCCAAATTCTACTTGTAAACTATTATCGTAATTCTTTAACCTTTTAATAACTAACTCATTATTATCTAAACCAATTATATTATATCCTCGTCTAGTAAGATATAAAACCCATTTGCCGAACCCACAACCAGCATCAAGAATTTTCCCGTTTTTGGGGATAAATGTAAGAAAAGATGTTCTGGGGGCTGTTTCGATCTCACAAGCTACTAATTCTTGAGTAAGAGTCCTCGATGACCACATTTGATCCCATAGAGTACTTTTGGGTTTACTATTGAAATAAAAAAGTTTTCTCATAAAAAATTATACTCAAAATGTTAAATTCCTTTAATTTTAAAATTGTGAATTATTTTTTTAATTGATAGTTTTTCCTTATATGTAAGCAAATTCGTTACTTCTTCTCTCATTTTTCTATTATCTGTTAGTTCGATTAATTTTTGCTCCATATCTTTATAATTTGAATCATTTCTATCAATTATATTATTAATTTCATTGGGATCAATTAAAATGTTGTAAAATTCATCTAAGGTATTTTCATATCTTATTAACTTATACTTGTCAGATCTTATATAATAAATATTGTTGAACAGTTTAGGAATTAAACTTTTATCAACTAGATCTCTATGAAAGTTTATTCTATTTACCATGTCAGCCTTATCTTTCATAAATTCTCCTAAAATATATTTGGGAGTTGTATGCTTATTGATTTGATACATAATAGATTTTTTTATGTCAAAACTATTAATCTTGTTCTTGCGGTTTATATCTGTAAGATGGAGGATAGTGTGAAATATATCTTTTAATTCTACTAAATCACTCACAGAGTTTTGTGTAAAATTGCGGTTATATATAATAAGTGGGACCTTAATAAGTGCTTCATTTACACTTTGGTAAACCCCATGAGTCCAATAATAATGATCAGCTTTGTCCCCAAGCAATTCCCCATGGTCAGATGTTATAATTACAAAAGTATTATCTAGTAATCCCTGAGCATCTAATTTTTCAAGAATCTTTTTTACTACTCTGTCACTAACATGAACACTGGCATCATAAAATTTCTTTAAAATAGATATTTTCTTTTTTGAGATAACCTTAGAGCCTAAATTAACCTTAATATAATACTTTAATGGATTAAGATAAATATCTCTTATTTTTTTAAAATCATTATTTGTAATATTGAGTAATCGAAATTCTTGCTTTGTTGAAAAATAAGGAGCATGATTGACCATAACATTAAAAAAGAAGAAGTAGGGGCTTTTTTTATTATTTGATAAGGCATTTTGGAAATAAATATCTATCTGATCTAGAGAATTTCTATTTTTTCCGAAAAATTTGTTAATCCAAAGGAATTTTTGGATAATCCTCTCGATTAAATTTTTGAATTTCTGCCAAAAATTTAAAGGTATATGTGAACTTATCTTGGTTTTTATAGCGATGTCAATTTTATTTAAAATATTATCATCAAATCTCTCTACCCACTTTTCATAAAAGACATCAAAACCTCTTGCCAGACCAGTATTTTTAGAAATCCAAGGATTTTCAGTGTAGCATAATGTAGAATATCCGAATTGGTTCAAAATTTCCGGTAATATCGGTAACCTTTCACTTAATTTATAGATGTTTTTGCTTAGGTAATAATTCTGTGATTCATATAATCCTGTAAACATAGAAATATGAGATGGTAGAGTCCATGTACTGTTTACAATACAGTTTTCAAAATAATATGAATTTTTTAGTAATTTATGAATAAAAGGAGTTAAGTTTACATCTCTTTGTTTTGATTTAATTCTATCTGCTCTTAAAGTATCCAAAACTATTAGAATTATATTAGAATAGGTCAACTCTTTGAGTCTTACTGATTATTTTAAAAACTATATTATAAATGAATTTATTATTTTTTAGAGAAACTTCTCTATAATTAATATATTATAACTCCAATTCCTGCCCACTTTTCATCAATATTGCTGAAAAACTCTTGAAATTCATATTTTTCTTTAATTTCATTCCAAAAATCAGATACTTTACAAATTGAATCAGGTGGATGTTCAATTATATCATGGAACGCAATCATGCCTCCCGTTTTAACTAGAGGGCTAAAAATCTCAAAGTCTTGTTTAACACCTTTGTAGCTATGGTCACCGTCAATAAATAAAACATCTATTTTCCTATTTTTAAGTATTTTTTCAACTTTTTCTTTGGCGATAGCAGAGTGGGAATTTTCTCTTAAGAAGAAAATCTTTTGTTTTTTAGTTTTAAGAGATTTATAAAAAGGTATTCTTGCGGGAGTGTATCCAACACCATCACGTATAAATGGAAGATCCATTGTAATTATAGTTGCGTTAGGATTTGCGAATTTAGATAGGAAAAATAGTGTTCCACCATCATAGGTTCCAATTTCAAGTATGATTTTTGGATTGAATTTGGAATAACTCCTAATGAAATTAAGCATTTCATCCTTTTTTTGATAGAACTTTACTGCAATAATAAAATTAGAATGCATGACATTAGAATAGTTGAAATTTTTTATAAGATTATAGAAATCATCCAAATTTTTACATCTAGCACTGAGTTTTTTTAGTTTTAATCCTGCTATAAAGGAAATTAAATTATAAAAGGGATGAATAGAATCAATCTGATCAATTAATATATGGCCTGAAATTCTTTCTAAGAATTTAATTAGCCTATTTCCTATCATTATGACTTTTTTAGTTCAAATTTCCATTGATTTTGAATTAAAAATCATTATTAACTATTAATTTTTTTCAATATTCTACTACTAATATAAAAACGTTCATCTAATAACAGAAATCCATTAGAAAAATTTAAGATGTCTCAATCTCTTATATTTTCAAACAAGATTTATTATTAGGAAATTACATGCAAAGACTAGTTTCAGTTATAATCATAAATTATAATAATAATAATTTTACTTTAGAATGTTTAGAATCTTTAAAAAATCAAAGTTATAAGAATTTTGAAATTATCCTAGTTGATAATGCTTCAAAATTAGAAATTTTTATGAAATTAAAAGAGGAATTGAATCAATTACAAAAAATCTTAAATATAACATTAATCCGGAGTGAAAAAAATTTATATTTTGGTGCAGGAAATAATAAAGGTATTAGAATGGCAAATGGAGAGTATATATGCTTATTGAATAATGATACTGAGGTACAACCAGATTTTATTGAAATGATGGTTGATTTCTTGGAAAAAAATCCTAAAGCAGGTATGATTTCTCCCAAAATAAAGTTATTACCAGATAAGGAATACATTTGGACTACTGGAGGACAAGTAGATTTTAGAACATCTGCAGTTGTCACAAATAGAGGTTATTTAACTTATGATCCGGAAGATGTTGAATATAATCAAATTGGTTCTGTTGATTTTGCTCCTGGAACTGCTCTTTTTGTAAAAAAAAGGTATTTGGAAGAAATTGGCTTAATAGATGAGATTTATTTTATGTATTGGGAAGATCCAGACTGGAATTTTAGGGCAAAAGAGATAGGTTATGAAAGTTTTTATGTTCCTACAACTATAGTATACCATAAAATTCCAATTAATAGGAAAATAAATGATCGAAGACAAATATTTAATGACTTCTTTTTTAAGAGAAATAAACAGATTTTTGTCTTGAAATTTGGTACAATAAAAGATATCTTCATTTTCTATAGAAAATTTATTTACGCTTTGTTTCTTGAATTTCATAAAAAATTAGTAAATAAACAGATAAGACTCTTAGTTTTAAATCTTATAGCTATCTGGAAAGGATTTAGAATAGGTCTCATGAGAAGATTAAATCGACCATGCAAAAAATACCTTCTAAAAGATTTTCATTTTGTTAAGAAATTACAGAATTACAAATTAGGTCTATAATTAATTCTAATATATTGGCATCTTAAAAGTTATAGGAACTAAGATTAAAAGTAGTAAGATTTTCAAGTTTTGAATAATATCTATTCTAAATAATCGTAAAGGCTCTCTCAATGGAAAAACTCGTCTCAATAATAATTTTGAATTATAACAAATATAATTTTACAATTGATTGCTTAGAATCATTAACAAATCAAACTTATAGAAATTTTGAAGTAATTTTAGTTGATAACCATTCTAGAAATGAATTATATTTAGAGTTTAAGAAGTCTCTTTCTCCATTTTATGAGAAATTAAAATTAAAGTTGATTAGAAATAAAAAAAACTTATTTTTCGTTAGTGGGAGTAATAGAGCAATAAAAATCTCTCAAGGAGAATATATATGCTTACTAAATTATGATGTGATTGTATCCCCTGATTACATTAAAAAGATGGTTGATTTTTTAGAAAAAAAATCAGACGCAGGGATGATTACGCCGAAAATAAAAATATTTAAAGATAAAAAAATATTGTGGAATACTGGAGCTTATTTAAATTTTAGATCAGCAATCGTAATTGGTAATCGAGGTTATTTAGAGTATGATCCACTTGATTTAAAATACAACAATATTGAAACTATAGGTTTCGCTCCTGGAACAGCAGTATTTATTAAAAAAAAAGTGATTGACGAAATTGGATTAATGGATGAAATATTTTTTATGTATCATGAAGATCCTGATTGGAATTTACGGGCTCAAATGAAAGGATATAAATCTTACTATGTTCCAACGACCACGGTATTTCATAATGTTCCTCGATTTATAGATGAAAAACGGATGATTTTTAATCACCACTTCTTTACAAGAAATTCTCAAATTTTAGTTTGGAAACACGCAAAATTCAAAGATATAGTACTATTTTATTATATTTTTTGCATGTTAAATTTAGGCATAATTGTACTGAATGTCTTTACCAAAAAAATTAGGTCTGTTATCATTAGACTTAACTCTATTTGGCAGGGATTTATAATAGGCGTTAAGAGAAGAACAAATCAGAGTTGCAAAAAACAAATGATTTCTGATTTTAAGTTTATCAATAAAATCCAGAATTTTTAAAAGATAAGTGTCACTTTTATTTAATTAAAATCATTTGTGTTTAAACAAGTTTTAACAATTTATTTAACTGATTCAATAATACTCTAAAAATTTTCAACCTCTTCAGATCTCCGAGCAAAATTGGATCAAGGGTTTTCGAAAGAGATTGATAAGAAAGAAGATGATTTTCAAGCTTTGATATTTTTCTGATTTTCTTAAAATAACTAACCTTCAAAAATAAATCCACATACATTTTCAATCGTAACTTAAATCTTTTGGTCATTAACGCTTGAATTATTAAGACAAACTCAACAATGATAAGCGTTGGTAATATTTTACGAATGTTTCGAATATTCTTTATTATCACAATAAAACGATTCCGTTCTAGAAAAAAATATTGAAGATCATCTAAAGTCTGATGAGTTTTTTGATGGATTAGAAATGGATCATTTGTTGTATATATCTTGTTTCCATTTCTTAGCATCTTGAGTGATAAATCAGTATCCTCGTAATACATAAAAAATTCTTTATCAAATCCTCCCATTTTTATAAAGAATTCTTTTTTCACAAAAAAAGAACCTCCTGATAATCTGTGAGTATTTTTTATAATTTTTTTTTTTGGTAACATTTCTCCTGTTTCAGGAGTATAGGAAAATCCAAGAAAATGATTTTTTGCCCCAAAATAATGGATCTTACCATTCTCGAAAATTAAAGCGGGTGAAATTACTATTTCATGCTTATTTTTTAATTTGGAATAAATTTTTGTTAATTTTTCAAAAAATTCAGGAGGGAAAATTACATCTTGATTAGTGATAAATACGAATTCACCATTAGAATTTTTTACTCCAGAATTACATGCTTCAGCAAAACCCTCATTAAAATTATTTTTAATGAGTTTAATATTAATCTCTCTCTCATAAGATTTAATTACATTTATGCTTGAATCTCTTGACATGTTGTCAACGATTACAACTTCAATTTCATCACTATTTTTCAAATTTTTTATAGAATCTAAATTTTTTTTAAGAAATTCTACACCGTTGTAAGAGGGGAATACGATTGATACTCTTGGTTTAAAGGTGTGCATCAATGAAATTTCACTATTTTTTAAAAAAACTTAGTTATTAATAATATAGGAAAAATTTAATAATAAATTATTTTGTATCATAATTTCTTCTGACTATTTTTGGGTGAGATGACTTTACGATAAAATATACATCCATCATGAGTTAGATTTAAAATTAACATGGATCACAATTTTAATAATACAAAACCTTTTTATTAATGTTTTGACAAGAATATAATCAAAACACGTTTTTAAGTAAAAATAACCTATTATCAACAATGTAGATTAAAAACCAAAATGATGAATACTTTCTACTATTATCAAAAAAGAATATTTTTTCAAATAAAAAGAAGAATTCATTTAATTCTATTTATTATTTCATTAGGAGTATTATTTTATATTTCATTAAATTTATTAAATATTGAATTTCTTATATTGATTTCTGAAGGCTCCTCATTTTACTTTATGTTTCAACTATTGAGAAAAATTTCTTCCATATTTATATTATTTTTCTTACCTACGTATCCAATTTTTTTCAATATGCTTAAAAATAAATCCTTTAAAGTCCTTGAAAAAATTTCCATGACTATCGTTTGTAATTTATCATTTTATATATTAATAGGATTTTTAGGATATATCTTAAATTTACCAATTTCATTCGAATTCTTTTTCTTTACTTTAACCTTAGCATACTTAATCATATTGGGAATCTTAATTTTTATTGATTATCATCGGGGATATGTCTTTTTTCTTAAAAAAAAAAGCTCTGTTAATGTTAATCAAAAATTCTATAAGATGAATTCAAACTCACCCACATCGCTCAGTCACATCAAAAAACCTATATCTTTTAATGGGGCTTTGTTAATCGTTTTCATCATTTTAATATGTATACTATTTATAATTAATACAGAATTTTTTGCAGGGACAGATCCATGGCTACATATTTCAATCATCAAATATATAACAAAGGTTCGCACAATCCCAATAAATGAATATTATGGGGCTTTAGGATTACATATATACGGAGCAGTGATTCATTTTTTTTCAGGTTTAGATATAATTTTAATTCCAAAATATTTTGTATTTTTTACTTTTCCAGTATCATCGTTAATAGTATACAATCTTTTAATGAGGATATTTAAAAATAAAGATTTAGCTATTTTTGGAGTCTTTCTTTTAGTTTTCTCATCTTTAGGCTTTTCTTATATGATGATCCAATTCTGGCCATCATCTATTGCATTGATCCAAGGATTAATGATATTTTTTGTTCTTTATGTTAGACTCCAAAAATTTACAAAAGAAAAATTACCGAATAAGGAAGATCTGCTGTCAAATATGTTGTTTTCATATTTTTTTTTAACGATACTTTTCGTAACCTCTATTCTTACTCATTCTTTAATAGCTATGGTCTTAGTAATTTCATATTTATGGATTTATTTAATCTATTTTGTAATTAATTATAGAAGAGGTTTTGATATTCTGCTTTTGGGTATATTTTTATTTATATTTTCTGTTTTTTATTATTTCAATATCAGTACTGGACATATCAGACAATTATTACCGTTCTTTGTTTTACCTTGGTCTTATCTTATTTTTGGAATAATATTTTTTGCTGGTTTTGAACTAATACTTTTTAAGCATTACTGGAAATCAATGGATTTTACAAAAGGTCGGTTCAAATTGATAGTATTGGGGAAAAAAAATAAGATCTATAAGAAAATAGAAGATAAATATTTAATTCCATTGCTTTTTACATTAATATTAATTCCAACCCTTTTCTTTTCCATCGGAAACATATTAATTTTCAATTTAGAGATATTAAGTTATTTTAATATGCTCGATATTTTGATTTTAAGTGCATTCGCTTTATGGGGGTTAGGAGTATTTCAATATAAACCTCGTGGAAAGCCACTATGGTTTTGGTTTTTAGCTTTAAGTCTCATTTTATTAGTCGTTTTTATATTTGATGTGTTTTTTGCAGTATCTGCTTTCTATTCGAGAGTTTTTTATATAACCTCTATTATTATTGCGATTGGATTTGTCTCCTACCTATATAAACTAATAAGGACGAATTCAATTCAACATGTTAAATATAAATTCCTCATCTTATTCATAATGGTCTTTTCATTAATTATATCATTCATCCAAAACTCAGAAACAACAAATACATTTAGTTTGAAAGATCGGGAAGTATCTTCAGTAAAATGGTTCGCGAATTATACAGATAGCAAACAAGTTATAATCTCTGAATTTGGATGGGAAGCTATTTTTGTGTATTTTGATTATCCATTCGAAGATGAGAATGAAAGTTTAACATTATTATCAATTCATATCTTCAAAACAGTTGAATATCAATTAGTTCACCCTTTTCTACATTATCTTTATGGAAGTAATAATCTGAGGAATTTAAAATTATTTTTTCTCACTGATGTGATACTAATACTCCCAAAAGAATTTTATTTACCTTTTAGTTGGCAATTTTTTGATCAACTGAGTAATGAGGAAATAGAGGCCTATTATAAATTAGAATATGTGAATAGAATTTTTTCTGCCCGTGAAGCTAATGGAGAAGAAACTCCATACTATTGGGTTATATAATTAATCTTAAATCTATTTTTTTTTATAGAATAAAGAAGAAATAATAATTTTTTTACTATTAAGAAGTTATGTAAATATTTTTAAGAAAAAAGTATATGTTTCTATTAAAGAAAGAAGTATAGAAATTTGTATCAGTGTCTATAATGGATAAACAGAGAATTTTAAAAGAAGCTCAGCAAATTGCTAAAGAATTTTCCTTTTGGATGGTCTCGGGAAATATATCTCATCTATATGGGTATGTCTATGAGGGTGAAGAAAAAAAATTTGAGTTAGAAATCAAGTTTAATGATAATTTCCCGAACTTACCGCCTCAATTGATTTATCTTGAAGAAATAAAAAAATTGTTAGGAACAATACAACTAAAAAGTATC
>SDBV01003674.1_pt1 | contig 22422 bp, 20 predicted proteins | sample 2277081 | NCBI WGS metagenome assembly SDBV01 (sample SAMN10402039, study PRJNA504765) | marine sediment metagenome | isolation source: marine sediment core GS10_PC15, 223 cmbsf | place: Arctic Ocean: Southern Knipovich Ridge | collected 2010 | reverse complement strand
GAAATAATATTAGGATTTAAAATGATGGGCGGTGGTACTGGGATTACTTTTGGCACAGGAGGTACAGGTATTTTTGTTGGTGCACCTATGGTAGTGGCCGGAGCTGTGATGACAGCTGATGGCTTTCGAAGACTTGCTTGGCCAATTATTGCAGACAGTATGCAAAAATTTGGCAATGTGTTGTTTAGCAAAACCTCAAAGAGTTTTGAAACTTCAAAACCTAATAAATTCAAAAAAGCTAAATCTAAAATTAGTGGTAAGGAGGGAGCAAAGGATGCACCGAGTTGGGCAAAAGGTAAAAGACCATATAATAATGAATCCGGGAAAGATTTTGCTAAAAGACTTTTAGATGAAAAAAATGGCAAAGGAAATTATGATAAAGGGCCAGGAAGTGATTATAACAAAATAAAAAAATGGGGAGATCGTTCTTTTGAATAAAGTTTATACACTGTCTCATAAGCATACGTTTGAAGATGAACATATAGATGAAAAATTAATAGGTGTTTTTTCTTCTAAAGATGAGGCTTTAAATGAGCTGGAAAATTATAAGAAGTTGGAAGGATTTAGAGATTATTTAGGAGGATTTTACATTCAAGAATGTGTAATTGATAAAATAGATAATAGTGTATTAAATGAATTAATCAAAACATTACAAAGTGATTTACTAGCATGAAGATTTTAAAAAAAGTATATCTTTTACATTATGTAAATGAGTTTGAAGATGGACATGATGATGTAAAATTAATAGGGGTTTTTTCTTCTAAAGAAAAAGCTAAAAGAGCTTTAAAAAAAATCAAAAAAAATCCTCTATTAAAAAGAATACATAATAAGTTTGAAATAAATGAATGCAGGATTGGTTTACTTGGATGGACTGAAGGATTTGTAACCTTTGATGAATAAAAAAAGCCTACCTCCATGCTTTTGCTCTCAACTCGCCCCTTTCTTTTATAGATTCCTACGGACTGATGTCGAGTTTCTACGATCGTTTACGATCGGACTATGATCGCACACGTAATCCACTCCATGATTCACCCTTTGGCCTTGGTGTCACCAACCGCCATCCCATACGTGATAAAAATAGCCAATCGTGAAAGGTTGCGTACTAGTTTGCATAGTGTAGAATCTGCTTTGCGAGGAATGCCTGCAAATCAAATGATACCAGGAACGCAAGCAGCTTTTGACCCAAATAACGCATCTTACCAAGTTTCAGCAGCGGGAGTGCATGGTCTTTCAGAAGAGTTTGAAAGGAACATGGACGCTGCTACTGGTATAGCAGAAATAATATTAGGATTTAAAATGATGGGCGGTGGTACTGGGATTACTTTTGGCACAGGAGGTACAGGTATTTTTGTTGGTGCACCTATGGTAGTGGCTGGAGCTGTGATGACAGCTGATGGCCTTCGAAGACTTGCTTGGCCAATTATTGCAGAAAATACTCGAAGATTTAGCAATGTGTTGTATAATAAAAGGAATTCGTCGGGGAAGGTTGATAAAAAACCAGATGTTAGAACAGAACCCAAAAATCTAAAAGAAAAGCTCACTTTAGAAGAAGCAAAAAGCGCACCAGGAAAACGGATTATGAAGGGTAAAATTAAAGATCCGAGATTTCAAAAAGAGTGGAAAAAAATGAGATATATTCATACTAATCCTGATGGAACTAAGATAGAAATTCATTTTTGGGAACATGAGAGCTCTTGTAGAAACAGCTTTCTCTAGAAAATCTGAAAATCAAAAAGTGGAAGCTCACTTAAAATGCCTTCTTTGAACCTGAGTTTCTAAGTTTAGTTTATTCAGTATCAAGAGGAGATTACTCTTAAATTCTCGGGATTTTTACCGCAGGGAATGGTCAAAAGGCCATTTTTGAGGTAAAAAGCATGAGAAGAAAGAGTTATATCCCTGATAATGAGTGAAATAAACTTAGAAACTCAGGTTTTAAACAAAATGATTAACCAAAAAGCTGCTTAATGAGGGAAAGTTCAACAGGATAACACTTATCAAAATCTAGTTATTCAACAAGACCCCAATGATAAAAATTAAATGTATAAATTGGATTCAAGATTTTCAATCTGAATAAAGTTTGGAAATCTTGCTAACCACCGAGGGGGCTGTACAAACAGCCCCCTCGGTGGTTAGCAAGATTGAAAAGATGAAGATGAATTTGTGCGGTTAATTTTTGTTATTGGTATTAGTGTTCCTTTCAAAAATACTATTGCATCTTTTGCGGATTTTCTAATCTAGCATTTGGATTTTGTGTGAATATTTGTTATACTGGACAAAAACGAGGGAAAATATGTCAAAACTTATTTTGATGCGGCATGGAATGTCTGTTTGGAATGAAAAAAATATCTTTACAGGCTGGGTAGATATTCCATTAGATGAAAAAGGAATTGAAGAAGCAATCAAAGCGGGGAAGGAGATGGCAGAAGAAGAGGTGGATATTATCTTCACATCTGCTTTGGTACGTGCACATATGACCTGTTTTATCGCGATGGCATATAATAAGTCTGATAAGGTTTGTCGTGTCTTTCATCCAGAGGATAAGTTGCACAAAGGATGGGATCACATCTATTCTGATGAAGAAACCATTCCCACAATCATGGCATGGCAACTCAACGAACGGATGTATGGAGAGCTTCAGGGGATGCATAAGGATTTTATCAAAAAAACATTTGGAGATGAGAAATTTAACGCATGGCGCCGAAGCTATGATACTTCACCACCTAAGGGAGAGAGTTTGCAGCAGACAGCGCAACGCACCGTACCCTATTTTCAAGATGTCATTTTAAAACATATTGAAAATGGAAAAAATGTGTTCATTTGCGCGCATGGAAATTCATTGAGAGCTTTAACAATGTATTTGGAAGGAAAAAGTGGTAAAGAGATCTCCTCTTTGGAAATTCCCACAGCTCATCCCATTATTTACCAATACATTGATGGAAACTTTGTGAAGTCATGAGTGCGTTTTTTCATCCATTATCTGAGCAACTTTTAGAAAAAAAACATCTATTTGAAAAACATCAAATCGCGCCTGATTCACTTGAGGCAAAAAAACTCATAGAAGCGGGTTATGAAAGGATTAAACAAACACTTAAAGCGCCTAAAAATGCTGTAATTTCGATGATGCCATCTTTACAACAGGCTCTTTTTCGAGTTTATGATCACGTTTTTGAAAATGCGATTAAAACAGGTAAAACATATATTTTAGTACCTCAAACCATGCCGCGTTTGCTTTTAGAGAAGCTAGAAAAGTTAGAAAAAAGGGGATGCATTTTGCATTTTATCAAATGCCACAAAGATGGAACTATCGATCTAGAAGATTTAGAAAAACATTTATCCTATAGAACATCTCTTGTCACGCTCTGTCTTGCCGATCCACTTTTAGGAACTATTCAAGAAATCAAAAAAATCCAAGAAAAACTCGCCCCGCTTGATATACTTTTACACGTTGATGTAACCTATGCAATAGGAAAATTTGACATCGATCTAAAACATATTGAAGCGGATTTTGTCACATTTTCTTTAGAAGCCATCAACTCGCCTCATCATGCGATTGTTATTGGAAAAGAATTATTAGAAGAAAGAATGTTTTATCATGATGTTCAGTTTTTTGATACTGCACTTTATGCTGCTGTGCATTCTGAATGTGCACTGTCTTGCGCCCTTTTGCGAAACTATTTTGTCAAACAACTTAATATGATTGAAGGGTGCAGTATTTTTTCACATCCCCCGCTAAGTTTACCAAATTGTGTCATTGCGAGCTTTTTGGGATGTGATCAAGAAGCGCTTCTTTATTTATTAGAAGGTCTGGATGCAAGCATAGGAAATGGCCCTTTCCAAGATTTAAAAGATATGTTGCTAAACATTGGACATCCCTTTGCATTTGCAAGGTCAAGTCTTTCTTTTCAACTCTCTGAAAAGATGACAAAAGATTCGATCGATAACTTGATAGAAAAGATCAAATGCGCTGTGGAAAAACTCAGGAGGGCATCATGTCATCTTTAATATGGGATGCTTACTCACCTCAGATGAAAGATCGTATCCAAAACATGCTTTTTGCAAAACATTTCACAAAAGAGTTGGCAGAGGCCAAAGAGTTGTTTTTGAGTCAAAGCAAGAGTAGTGACGATTGCATGCGACTTTATGTATTGGTGGATAAACAAGATGGTGTGATTTGTGATGCAGCTTATCAAGTGTTGGGCAGTAGCATGCTGATTGCGCTTTTAGAGACGCTTTGTGCGCTTTTGATCAGAAAAAATCATATGCAAGCACAACGCATTTCAAAAGAGTTGATTGCCAAAGAATTGGGAATTGGCAAAGATTTTTTTGTTGCAATAGAACCGTACATTGAGCGTATTTTAAAACTGATGGATTTAGTCCTGCAACCTTTAGCGCACATTTCAGTAAAAGACGTACCCGATACGCCCATACCTGAAATCATGGAAAAAGGTGACTACATCAAACAGTTTTTTACCATGCCCCTTAAGGAAAAAATCCAATATATCGAACATGTAATTGAAGAAGATATCCGTCCTTATATTGAACTGGATTCGGGAGGGGTGGAAGTGATGGATCTGAAAGGAAATATTGTAAAGATTCAATATAGTGGTAATTGCCTTTCATGTCCTTCTGCAATAGGAGGCACACTCTCTTACATTCAAGAAACCCTGCAGTCCAAAATCCATCCCGATCTCATTGTAGAGCCAGATCTTAGTCATGAGATTATCAACTGACTCTGTGCAGTAGATTCCATTTATATGAGTGCTGCAAGGCACAATCTACGGCGTCTAACTCTTCATCCAACTCTCCTGGAGTTGGAATTCATCGTTATCCTTGTATCTTGCTCCTTTCGCTCCTCCTCTAAATAAAATTTACTACATAAGATCAGTCTGGAGTTGGATTTCATCGTTATCCTTGTATCTTGTCCCTTTCGCTCCTCCTCTAAACGGAATCTACTGCGCAGAGTCAGTCATTAAACAAGAATGATTTTCTGTTCACTTTTTTATTCATACACTTATAATAAAAATCATGAAGCAATTACGTTACCTTGATTTTTCGCAGATTGTGATGCTGTTTTTAGTCATGTGTTTGTCACTTATTCTGATTGCTAGTGTCACGATGGATCATTTTGAACAAGAGAGTAAATTTTTTACGCCCTATGTTTTAAAACAGCTGCGTTGGTTTATTTTGGGGTGGGGGATTTATGTCCTTGTCTGTTTATTTGATTATCATAAACTCAAAGATCTAGCCCCTATTTTGTATGGGATTGTCATTGTATCTTTAGTGGGCTTATTTTTTATGTCTCCTGTACGCAATGTGTTTCGATGGTATCGTCTTCCCTTTTTGGGATTTGATATCCAGCCAAGTGAGGTGGCTAAGTGTATTGTCGTGATCATGCTTGCATGGTTTATCGATCGAAATAAAGCACGTATGCATACCTTCAAAAATACAAGTATTGCGCTGATCATTGGTTTGATCCCTTTTGTGTTGATTCTTAAACAGCCCGATTTAGGCACAGCACTGATTTTATTACTCATGCTGTTTGGAATGTTGAGTATAGCTGGAGCCAATCGCTTTATTTTGCGATCCATGGTTGTGGTTTTTTGCATTTGTTTTGTTTTTATTGCCGCACTTTTTTTAGAAATCGTTCCGCATAGCACGATAAAGCCTATGGCGACTAAAATCGTAAAGGAGTATCAGTTTGAGAGGCTCAATCCTAAAACATATCATCAAAAAGCGGCTCTGAATGCGATTGGACTAGGAGCATTTTTGGGGACAGGTTTTAGAAAAAGCGATTTTTCAACAAGTGGATGGTTGCCTACAGCTCACACAGATTCAGTCTTTTGTGTTTTAGGAGAACAATTTGGCCTTTTAGGAATGTATATTTTGATTGGCCTTTTATATTTTTTAGGGTATCTGGGGTTTAGGAGCGCAAGTAGTGCAAACGATTATTTTGGTTATCTTTTAGGATTTGGGATGATTTTAATGATCATGCTGCATGGTTTATTAAATATTGCAATGATGTGTGGAGTTTTGCCCATTTCAGGTGTGCCTCTTGTGCTTGTAAGTTATGGGGGATCTCAAATTTTAGTCGTGATGGGATCACTTGGACTTGTACAAAGTATTTTTATAAGGCGATTTAGGTTTTAAAATGCATCAATTCTTGTTTGAAGAGGGCGTTTGGTTAGGTGAGGGAACAGTTCAGCTCAACCTTGTTAAAGAGTCTTTAAAGTTTTATAGCCGTTGGCTGATTCACAAAATAGGTGATCAAAAAATAAAATGTACGCAAGAGATTGAAGTTGCAGGACTTCAGGATCATATGCATAATGTGTTCTATATTGATATTCTAAAAGGGGATAAGCTCAAAGTTGAACTTGAAAACCATTCTGTAGGTAGGCTTAGTGCTAAAGGCATTTTTGATCAAAACTTAATTGCTTGGGAATATGATAAGAATTTAGATGTGGCTTTTGAGGGATATGAATTATTTGAAAAAAAAGAAAATAACCAATACCAATTTAAAGCAGAATTTATGGCAGAAGATCAATTAAGATCCAAACTTGAGGGGAAATTATGGAAATTAAAGGAAAAATAAGTTTTCTTTTTTTAAGTTTTATGCTATTCATGTTTTCTTGCCAATCGGGTGGACGTGAATTAATGACAAAGAATGAATTTGATGCTGTTCAAACAGGAACCAGTGTAAAGGTGCTTGTCAAAGAACATGGAAGGCCTTATGAAATTCGCAATGTCAATCCAACAAGGAAGGATTACATCTATATTGAACGTTTCCAGGCTCCCCACGGTATGAGGGAAGATCGTCACTATATCTTTGAAATTGTCGATGGAAAAGTCAAAGACAAATATTTCTATCAGGAAGGCAAAGATACCATCGATTACATGCTCGAAAACTAGAACTGATATTACGCATTACCTTCTATTCATAAAAGGGCTGCAAGGAACAATCTACTACGCTCTGCTCCTCATTCAACTCTCATGGAGTTGAATTTGTTGCAGTGCTTGTATCTTGTGCCCTTTCGCTCCTTTTCTAAACAGAATTTACTGCGTAACATCAGTTAGAAACTCACATCAGAAAATCCACTCAAAACGTCCTTCGACTTGGTGTTCATTGGTGCAAGCATTGAACTCGCCTTCATAGCTAATGGTAAAGATAAAAGAACGAGAATGGATACGAAGTCCGCATTTAGGAGATACGAGCGTTTGTATTTTGTTGGAAGTGAAAATATCCATACAGAAAGTAGAATTGTCAAATTTAGCACTGTAGTTTGTGATTCCAAGAGGCATTTTTTTAATCGCACTAATACCTACAAAAGGAATGTAGCAAGTAGCTTGAGAAGTAAAAACACCCTTTAAAAGCATACCAAGCTCTCCTTTTAAGAAATGGGAATGATGCTTGAAGATCTGTAAACTTAAGGGTGGATTCATTTCGTACATGTGGCTTAAATAAAGATAATGGTAGTCCACGTTTCCAAAGACTTCTAAGCGAAAATCATGCATATGACCCTGTAACATGAGTCCTAAGTGTGTGTTGACAAAAGGAGCATCAAAAGAATTGAGTCCTGTTTTGTTAATTGTCAAAAAAGCAAGCTTGCGATGTAGATCGACATGTTTTCCGCCCATAATCACAGAGGCGTCTGTGGCGAAATATTTGGTTATAAAACTACCATAAATGGTTCCAAATCCGCTATGGATATGTCCAAATCCAGAATTTTCTTTGAATGTAAAATCTGTATATGTGTAGCCTCCGCCGATTCCAAAAAACATTTTTTGCCAGCAGCGATCGACTCCTACAACAGCACCTGATGTATTGGCATCAAATCCACTTAAAAAATCAAAAGGATCTTGGGTGTAAAAATCTCCAATCCCATTGATCCAAATTCCTGTATTTTTGCATGTTCCACATGCATTTGTTTTTTGGCATTTCAGTGAGTAGATGTGATTGGTTAAAATAGAGCTTATTTGGGTATCTGTAGAAAGGGTGATCCACTCTATATTTGCATAATTTGCAGCTGACATCTTATTGAGTGTATCGTTGAATGTAGGGCAGTCTTCTAATACACCAAGAGCGACGATGATTTTTGCAAGCTCTGTATTTGGTAAAATAGACAGACCTAGAAGACCATCTTCAACAGCTTGTGCATTTTGATTTAATGCACATCCTCCACCTCCACCATCAAAAATGACTTGATTATCAATAATTAAAATCAAACTGCCTTGTTTGATTTTGATCAGCACTTTGTCTTTTAGAGGACCTGTTTTTACGATTTTTATTTTTTCAGGATTAAATGTTGTAGGACCATTGATCACAGTATACACCGAACCTTTGACGTAATTTCCAGGATCTATATTCACTTGAAGAATAGCGTCATCTTCTAGTGTAGCTATTTGTATGTCATTAATGAATACTTTGTCTGAATCTTCTAAAGTTGGAGTAATATCCACATCTAAAATAGCATCTTTGGATTGGTAGTAATGTCCTGTTAGATCCATTTTTCCGCGATTTTTATTTCCAGGAGAAACCATTCCGTGGTTTGTAAGATCACCTCGATTGGCTTTTTGAATGTTTTGTTTGATTTGAAGATTTCCACTTAAAATACCTCCTTTTTCTACAATGGTGTCTGTGACAATCGATCCATTGAGATTTAATTCACCCTTTTCTATTTTTGTCGTCCCTGTGTATGTGTTTTCACCCTTTAAAGAAAGTTTTCTTTTTCCTTGTTTTGTCAGGCCTTTTGTTGTTGTTGAACCATCATTAGGTGTATCTACATCGATGCGTCCTTGATTGCCTTCGATAGGAGAGTCGATAGATATGTCAGTGGATAAATCCCATGTAAGTTGGCTACCTGACATCATGAAAACATCTTTTCCCAAAGCTTGTCCCGGATTGGCGCCCGTGCCACCTTGCACAACATTGTCTGAAAATGCAGTAGACGTTTTGATCGTTAGATCTCCGCCTTTACGAATAAAAATTGCACCGCCAAGTCCAGCGCCACCACCTGCTAAATTAGAGGTGTGGCTTGCATCGCCGCCAGCAAATCCACCGCTGCCGCCTTCGAAAATGTGCGTGTCACCAGCACCGCCTCCGCCGCCAGCAAATCCACCGTTTCCACCTTTCCCATCATCAGACGATCTGAAAAAATCGATTCCACCACCACCACCGCCGCCAGCAAATCCACCTTTGCCGCCATTTCCAGCACGAGGGTTAGGCCCGCCACCAACAACGACGTTGCCGCCGCCGCCGCCGGCAAATTCTAGAGCATCACCTCCATGGCCGCCTTTTCCACCAAGGTGTTCGCCGCCACCGCCACCGCCGCCGCCGCCATTTCCTCCAGAAGTATTAGGAGGACCGCCGTTTTTTCCCTCAAAATCATCTCCACCGCTGCCGGGGTCTTTCTTTTGGGTTAACTTATCAGAAGAAGGATTTTCGTAAGCAGCATACAGGGCGCCGCCACCACCACCACCACGAGGACTTGGGGCAGTTGGATCGGTCAGATCGACTTTTTTACCAGCGCCATCACCGCCATTTCCAAAAAGTCCGCCGCCCCCGCCTCCGCCATTATTGACGCTGTTAGAGACGCCTTGGCTCATAAATCCGCCACCGCCGCCATTTCCAGAACCTCCATGACCTCCCACAGCACAACATTGCGTAAAAGTGACGTTTTCTAATACAACAACGGCAGCTTCATCAATAAAAATGCCGCCACCTATTCCACCGCCACCACCGCCCGCATCTTGACTTGGATTGACAGCAGACAGTGTGTCGATGTTCAAGTTTTGAATTGACAGCACCTCCTCGAACAAATAGACCACGATGTGTTTTTCCACTATCTGATAATGAGTGGCCTTTTCCATCAATAAGAATAGGATGAGAAGTTGATGTGAAATCTGGATTAGAATTTATGGGGTGCAGCTGATTATAAGGAAGTTCTAAAGATTTAAGATCAATATCATTTCCAAATGTGATTGTTTGAGTAAAGAGTTGAATTTCTGTGTTGAGGATATTCGCATCTGAAACAACAACACCATAAAGAACAATAGGAACACACAGTAGTGTAAATAAATAGCGCATATATATTTCTTAGAAAATTTGGATTAAAAAGTCCATTCAAAATGACCATCGACTTGATGATCTTTGGTGTATTTGTTGAACTCGCCTTTATAACTGATCATGAAATTAAAGGATCTTGTGTGGATGCGAATGCCACATTGAGGGGAAGCGAGTTCTTGAGATGTATTGGATGTAAGCGTGTACATACAAAAATCACTATTTTCAAAACGAGCATTGTAATTGGTTTTTCCAAGAGGTACTTTTTTAATGATGCTAAATCCAATAAACGGGACATAACAGATATTGCTTTGGCGCAACATCACTTTTAGGTGTGTTCCCACTTCTGCTTTTAAAAAGTGGGAATGGTGTTTTGTAATGAATAGATTGATGGGCGAGCCTGTTTCTAAGATGGCTGTTCTATACAAATAGTGATAGTCGATATTGCCAAAAACTTCTAGGTGAAAATCACGCATAGTGCTTTTTGCCATGAGTCCTAAATGCGTATTAACAAAAGGGGAGTTGAATGCAGAATGAGAGACAGCATTGATCATTAAAAATGCGACTTTTCGATTCATGTCAAAATGTTTTGCGCCAACTAAAACAGAGGCGTCTGCAATAAAATAATGCGTAATAAAACTTCCATAAATTGCCCCAAAACTCGATTTAATATCTCCGAAACCAGAATTGTCTTTAAGATCAAAATCTGTGTAGGTGTATCCACCACCCATTCCAAAATAAAAATGATTGAAGCAATGATCGAGTCCAATTAAAAAGCCACCCGTATTGGCTTCATAACCAGAAAGCCAATCAAAGGAATTGACATCTTCAAAGTTTCCAAGACCATTGATCCAAAACCCCGTATTTTTATACGAACCGCATGCACCTTTTTTTGCGCATTTTAAAGAATGAGCATGATTTGCAAAGATAGAAGATGCTTGTGTATCTGTAGAAAGTGTGATCCATTCTAAATTGGCATAATTTGCTGCTGTCATTTTATTTAAGGTATCATTCAATTCTTGTGATGGACAAGGCAAGATCCCTAAAGCTTCTACAATTTGAGCTAAAGGAGTTAAAGGTTGAATATCTAAGTTTCTAATGGCATTGACCATGGTTTGAGGGTTGCCTGCCGCTACATCATCGCATGGAAAAAGCAGAGTACTTGTGACAAGGATGTTTAAACTTCCTGGAACAATTTCGATTTCTACAGAATCTTTTAGGGGGCCTGTTTTTACAATTGTCACACCTATAATATTTGTAGGACCATCGATGACAGTATATAATACTCCACCAATATAGTTTCCAATTCCGATATTTATTTCCATAGTGCCTTCGACAGTTGCGAGTTTTCCAGATTTAATAAAGATTTTATCAGAATCTTGTGCAGTTGGTGTGATATCTACTTTTAGAATGCCTGTTGTGGACTGTACAAAATCCCCATCAATACGCATAATTCCAATATTTTGATTTCCAGGTGAGATTGTGCCATTATTGGTGACATCTCCTGAAAGAGAAAGCGACGGTTCTTCTTTTACATGAACGTTTCCTGAAAAAGTGCCATTTTCTTCAATGAGGATATCAGCAATGGTAGATCCAGAAAAAATATTAAGCTCACCATTTTCAATTGTTGTAGGAGCTGCATAGGTATTATCTCCATGCAAAGTGAGCTTAGTTGTGCCTTTTTTTGTAAAGGTTCTGAAGAAAAATAAATCAGGTGTTAGGGGACCTTCGATGGCATTTGGGATATTAACATCAGAAGAGATATTAAATGTAAGAGTAGAATCGGTGTCCATGAAAATATCACCACCGCCACCTGTTGCACTATTTCCTGAAAAAATCGCAGATCCTAAAATGCTTACATTATTAAAAATACCAATATTGATGGCGCCGCCTTTAGAATTATTCGATTTGTTTGCTTTGCAATTTATAAATGAGCAATCTGTGAGATTTAAATCAGTCAAATTCCCCATGCCAAGGCCCCCACCAAGATTACTTTCGCAATTTGTAAATGTCACATTTGTTACAGTTGCTATATCGATAAAATTTACATAAAGACCACCACCTGCAGAATTAGTTTGGCAATCTTGAATGAAGCAATCAGTGATGTTTAGAAAAGTAGTAATATTATCAGCAGAAATTGCTCCTCCGCTATTAGCTTGACAATTTGTAAAATTACTATCTGTAATATTTCCAGAAAAAAGAGCTTGAATACCAATCCCTCCTCCATCAGCAAAAGCTGTACAAGTTGTGAAAGATGCGCGTATTACATTTAAATTACCCTTCGTTAAAAGTATTCCTCCACCACTGGAGCTAGTAGCATGACAGTCGTTAAATATGTTATCTGTCATATTTACTGTATCGGCAATAAGCAAAATCGCCCCTCCAGCAGTTGCTTGGCAATGGGTAAAAGTATTATCTGTGAGATCTATTGTAGTCGCATCATTCACATAAATCCCTCCTCCGCTATTAGCTTGACAAAGTGTAAAAGTACTCTTTGCAATATCTGTAGAAGAGGTGCTTAGAATATAAATTGCTCCTCCTCTTCCGTTAGTAGATGTGCAATTTAAAAATAAACAATCTGTAAGATTTAAATTATTTACCATGTAAATCCCGCCGCCACGAGAAGTAGATGTGCAATTTGTAAATGTGCTATCTGCAAGATTTAAATTTGTGGCTATACTATGAATCCCGCCGCCATGAGAAGTAGATATGCAATCTTTAAATGTGCTACTTACGATAGTTGTGGCTGTAGTACCTGATGCAAATATGGCACCACCATCACTAGCTGTACAAGTATCAAAGGTATTATTAGTAATAAGATTTGTTGGAGCATCAATTCTTAGAGCTCCTCCTTGAGAATTTGCATGGCATCTTATAAAATCATTGCCTGTAAAATTTAAAATTCCAGTAACGAGATCAAACTTTATGGCTCCTCCAGAATTAGTAGCGTTGCAATCTTGAATAGAACAATTTGTAATATCTAACGATCCATTACCTACATTGCCAACAAAAATTCCTCCATCAGAAAAAATTCCTCCACTAGTCATTCCATTTAACAAAAAAAGATTATTTAAAGTAATTGTCAGTAAAGGAATGGAACTACTAAGAGAATCAAAAATAGGATTCACACTGCCCCCATCAACACCTGGACCTGGAAGGGTACCATTGATAATCACAGGTTTTGCGATAGCATCTAATCGAGAAACTAAAGAGATATTTGGAGTTATGGGTAGAGCACCAAAATTAATGGTGTCTAAAGCTGGGGTTGCATTGGCATCGATGACAGCTTGTCTTAAAGACTCAGGGCCACTATCATTAGTATTGAGTACAGTAAACGTTGCTCCAAAAAGCAAACTAGAAAAAAACAAAAATGGGATAATTCTTTGCATATGATTATAAAAATAGCAAAACTATAAATTAAAAAAAACATTTTAAATTAATTAAATTTTAATTAAAAGCTATTAACCTGAATTTTGGGTTAACTTATCAGAGAAGAATTTTCGTAAGCAGCATACAGGGCGCCGCCTCCGCCACCACCACGAGGACTTGGGGCAGTTGGATCAGTTAAATCTATTTTTTTACCAGCGCCATCCGCCGCTATTTCCAAAAAGTCCACCGCCACCGCCATTATTGACGTTGTTAGAGACGCCTTGACTCATAAATCCGCCGCCGCCATTTCCAGAACCTCCATGACCTCCCACAGCACAACATTGTTTGAATGTAACGTTTTCTAATACAACAGTGGCAGTTTCATCAATAAAAATGCCGCCTCCTATGCCAGGGCCACCGCCGCCCGCATCTTGACTTGGATTGACAGCAGACAGTGTGTCGATATTCAAGTTTTGAATTGTGACAGCACCTCCTCGAACAAATAAGCCACGATGCGTTTTTCCGCTATCTGATAAAGAGTGGCCTTTCCATCAATAAGAATAGAATGAGAGGTTGAGGTGAAGTCTTGATTAGAATTTATGGGGTGCAGCTGGTTATAAGGAAGTGCTAAAGGTTTAAGATCAATATTGCTTCCAAACGTGATGGTTTGAGTAAAGAGTTGAATTTCTGTGTTGAGGGTATTCGCATCTGAAACAACGACACTATAAAGAACAATAGGAACACACAATAGTGCAAATAAATAGCGCATATATTTTTTTTAAAAAATGTATATTAAAAAGTCCACTCAAAACGACCATCGATTTTATGGTCTTTTGTATAGTGATTAAATTCTCCCACATAGCCTATGGAAAAGATGTAGGATTGGGTATGGATATGTAATCCACATCTTGGGGAGATGAGTGTTTGAAACTTATTGGATGTGAAGGTATCCATGTAAAAGCAAGAGTTTTCAAATGAAGCACCGTACTGGGTGTTTTCAAGGGGGCCTGTTTGGATCACACTGATTCCTACAAAGGGTACCAAGCACACGTTTTGATAACTAAATAAACCTTTTAGAGTAGTTCCTACTTCACCTCTTAGAAAATGGGAATAGTGTTTTATGACACAGAGATTAAGTACAGAGCCTGTTTCTAATGCAGGATCTATATATAAATAGTGGTAATCCATATTTCCAAAAATTTCTAGGCGAAAATCATGAAAATAACCTTGAGCCATGAGTCCTAGATGCGTGTTGACAAAAGGAGAGTCAAAAGTAGAATGCGGCGTTTCATCGATGTTTAAAAAAGCAATTTTGCGGTGCATATTGAAAAATTTTCCACCGGCAGTGACAGAAGCATTAGAAACAAAATGTTTTGAAACAAAGCTGCCATAAACAGCACCAAATCCACTATGGATATGTCCAAACCCAGCCTGATTTTTCAAGTTAAAATCTGTGTACGTGTAACCTCCACCCATTCCAAAATAAAAAGAATTCCAGCATCGATCAGCACCAATGACGGCACCCTTGGTATTGGCATCAAATCCACTTAAAAAATCGAAGGAATCGACATTATTGAAATCCACGATACCATTGATCCATACACCCGTATTTTCACAGCTTCCACAGGGTGTTTTAGAGCATTTAAGTGAATAGATGTGATTGGCGAAAATAGAGCTTATTTGCGCATCTGTTGACACGGTGATCCATTCCAAATTCCCATAATTTGCCGCCGACATATTGTTGAGTGCGGTTTCTAGCGCTTCGCAGTCTAAAAGTCCCATCGTTTCGATAATGGTTGCTAATTGTGAGCTGGGGGTAATAGTCATATTTAAAATGGCATTGACAACCGTTTGAGCATTTTCTGAAAGAGGACAATCCGTGTCAAAAAGCACGCTATCTTCAACTTCCAAAATCAAACTTGCGGAGGGAAGGATTTTAACTTCCACTTTGTCAGCAAAAGGACCTATTTTTTCAATATTGATTTTTTTGTTGTCAAATGAGGTCGGTCCATTAATAACAAAATATTGTGTGCCTTTAATATAATTTCCAGAACCAATGAGTACTTGAACTGTGGTACCATCGGCAAGTGTCGCATTTTTTAAATCATCGATAAAAATTTTGTCAGACTGATTAATTGTGGGTGTAATATTGATATCTAAGATTCCTGTTGCTGATTGTGTATAATTGCCATCAATATTGATCGTACCGATATTATTACACCCTGGTGAAACAGTTCCGTGGTTGATAAGATCACCATTCATTGTCGAATGAGATTTGATTGTTAAATCTCCGCTTAAACTCGCGCCTGAATTCACGGTCACATCGGAAATGATAGAACCATCAATGTGCAATCTACCTGCTTCTACGGTTGTTGTGCCTGTATAAGTGTTTTCTCCTTGTAAATTCAGTGTAGCTGCGCCTTTTTTTGTAAATGTTCCTGTAATTCCTGCCTTATCACTTTTGATAGGATTCAATAGTGTGAGATCTGAGGAGAGATTAAAAGTGATAAAACTACCTGACATCATGAAGATATCTTTTCCTAAAGCTTGTAATGTATTTCCTGCATTAGCTCCTGTTCCAGCTTGTACGGAATTTGATGAAAAACCAGAAGAGGTTTTGATGGTTAAATTGCCACCTTTTCGAATAAAAATCGCTCCGCCAAATCCAGCGCCTCCTCCAGAGCTACTTGTTGTAGCACCACCACCACCAAATCCACCAGTTCCAGCAGGCGATCCTTGACCTCCTCCACCGCCAAATCCACCAGTTCCGCCAGTTTCGTAAACGCTGCCACTGGATTTAAAACCAGAACTTCCACCGCCTCCAGCAAATCCACCATCACCACCATTTCCAGGTGTTGCAGCAGGGCCTGCATCTCCACCACCACCTCCTCCTCCAAAATCGAATGATGAATTATCAGCACCATCTCCAGCAGACCCACTAGAATTTTCAGAACCACCCCCACCTCCACCTCCAATTCCACCAGATTTTCCTGGATTTTCTCCTGGGAAGCTACCGCCTCCGCCTCCACCTCCATTTCCACCAGCAGTATCGACAGCGCCACCATTAGCTCCTGCAAAATCTCCTCCTCCAACACCAGTATTTAAGCCAGGATTTAAAGCACCGCCCCCGCCCCCACCAGGCGTGCCACCCAAAATGCTGGTTGCACCATTTCCAAAAAGACCACCGCCTCCTCCTCCTCCACGACTACTGGTTGTTGTTCCACCGTTACTCATAAATCCACCACCACCGCCTATCACACTACTGCCTCCATTTCCACCTGTAGCAGAGCAGTTGGAAAAAGTGACATCTTCCAAAATCACAGTCGCTGTTTCATTGATGAAAAGCCCACCACCTAAACCAGGTCCCCCGCCTCCAGCACCACTGCTTGGATTTAAGGCTGCCAAATCTTCAATATCAAGATCTTTAATTGTAACAGTGAATCCAGTACCTCCATGAATAAATAAACCGCGGTGGGTATTTCCACTATCCCACAGTTTTTTTCCTTTGCCATCAATAGTGATGTTGCTAGATGCAGTGGTAAAATCGGAATTGGAATTAACCGGTGTGAGTTGGATTTGAGTTAGACCTGAAAGATCGATGTCGTTTCCAAAATCGATGGACGTTGTCAGGTTTCCAATCTTAGTATTGAAATCATTTGCATCTATGACCGTTGCAGAATAAACAAAAATGGGGGTGCACAAGGCAAATGCAAAATTTTTAAGCATATTTTGCATGCTAAACTACATGAAATATTTTTAAAAGAGTCTTTTAAGCAGCTTTGATCGTAATTTCAATGCCTGCTGGAAGCGTGAGTCTTTTTAACGCAGCAATCGTTTTTCGCATTTGCGTTTTTTTTAGCAAAAACAGACTGTTTTTGCTAAAAAAATGCTACTCATTAAATTCTTTAAATTATATTCTCTCGCTTTATGAATGTTAAATAAGGAGGAAAAAAATGAAAAAATGGATTCTAATGTGCATGGTATTTGCTTTAAGTTTTTCCGAAATACAAGACATGCCGGAACCTTATTGTTCCATCAAAGTCCTGCCATTTGATGGACAGGGTTTTTTAGCTCCTGAAAATAAAAATCATTTTAAAGAAATGATTTTATCTAGAGATATTCACGTTGTTATCGAATTAGGATCTTGGATCGGTTCATCTACTTGTTGGATGGCTCAGTTTTTGCCTTCAGATGGAAAAGTTTATGCCGTGGATCATTGGTTAGGAGATAGATGTATCGATGCTGTTCCAGAGGCAAGAGCTAAATACCCAAGACTTTATCAACAATTCTTGTCCAATGTCATTCATAAAAATTTAGCTCATAAAATCGTACCCATTCGTATGAAAACAACCGAAGCTGCCAAGGCATTAAATGTCAAAGCAGATCTTATTTACATTGATGCATCGCATGATGAAGTAAGCGTTTTTAAAGATATCATAGATTGGCTTCCCAAACTGAAAGAAAATGGCATTATGTGTGGAGATGATTGGCATAGAAACTTTCCCGGTGTTGTTAAAGCAGTGGAAAGGGCTGCAAAACTATTTAATTTAACAATTCACCATGATGGACAATTTTGGTGGTATGAACCAAAAAGAAACTGAAAAATAGATTTTTATAATTTACCCTTCGGCTCTCATTAGGAGGTTTTGTGTATAGAAAGATCTTTGTATTTGTTATATTTTTTATTCAGGTTTTTGCTTCTTCTCAAACATCTTGTCAACAACCACCACAAAAACGCTTACGTATATTTTTTTCATGGATCCATCCACGCGTTACAGAATCCATGGCATCTGCATTGAATCATTTGGGACACATTTTAGTGTTGCCAGGAGAATCATTTGCGCCTGATCGATCGGACCGACCATTGCTTACCAATCAAATGTTCCAAGAGATAAATATGGCTATCCTTACTATTATCCGGAGAAGATAGTCATGGATTCTTTACCTCCTAACATTGAAATTATTGAAAATGACGAAATTTTTTCAAATCCTCCTGATGTTGTATTTATTGCGTGCTGCCATGTAGAAAATGATATTCTTGCGTAGCTATGGCCGAAATTAAAAGAGAATGGAAAAACGAAGCTAGCCCATTTTAGCGGTGTAGATGTATTTCCTCATACAATGTATAGACCTGAAACGCTGAAAAATATTTTGGTGTCAGATAATACCTTTCATATTTGGGCAAAAGCGGTAAATCCTAATTGTAATGTTGTAAGATGGATTCCATGGATTGATTTTGAACATTATGCTTATAAAGGACCTTCTGATTATTTAGAAATGGGTTGCTATATTGTAGGTTTTCAACATGTTTGGCCAAACGAGTTTAAACAAAGTACGAACTTTGTAGAACATTACAAGATAAATTTTAATATACCCATCAACTTTACAGTGACAAATGGTGTATCACAAAAAGAACTACCCAATGTCATGCATAATACAATTGCAACTTTGCATATAAAAAGTATTGAGGGATTTGGGTATTCGATTTTGGAAAGTTTAGCATGTGGAAGACCTGTATTTTTGTGTAGAGAATTTGCAAAAGGCAAGCGTTATACAACGTGGTGCATCGAAGGAAAAACGGCGTTTTATTTTGATACAGCGGAAGAATTTTGCCAAAAGCTGCATAAGTTTGTGGTTGATAAAGAGTATCGCCATTTTATTCAAGAAACCACAGCTAGAACGGTAAGAGAAATCATTAATAATGAAGAGCAAGCGCAGATTTTGCAAACATTTTTAGATAATCTTCAATAATTGTAGCGATCGTAGTTGTAAATTTCACAGAATTATTCTTGGACAAGCTTGCTGTTTTCCCATTTTTAAAAGAGTCTTTAAGCAGCTTTGATCGTAATTTCAATGCCTGCTGGAAGCGTGAGTCTTTTTAACGCATCAATCGTTTGTGCAGTTGGGTGCATGATATCGATCATGCGTTTGTGTGTGCGTGTTTCAAATTGCTCACGAGATTTTTTGTTGACGTGAGGAGAACGCAAAACGGTAAAAATTTCACGATTTGTGGGAAGAGGAACTGGGCCTACGATGCGTGCTCCTGTACGCTTTGCTGTCTCGACAATGTCGAGTGTAGATTGATCAAGCAGTCTTTGATCATAGCTTTTTAGACGGATTCTGATTTTTTGTTTATTTTGCTTTGCCATATTACCTTACTTTTTTACAATTTCATCCTGGATTTTTTGTGGAACTTTTTCAAAATGTGAAGGTTCCATCGAAAAGGTAGCACGTCCAGAAGATAAAGATCTCAAGGATGTGGAATACCCAAACATTTCGGAAAGAGGAACCTCTGATGCAATCATCACAGTCTGCTTTTTGATCGATTGACCAAGAACGCGTCCTCTACGTTTATTTAAATCTCCAATCACATCACCAATGAAGTTTTCTGGAGTGATCACATCGACTTTCATGATCGGTTCTAAAATGATGGGCTTCGCTTTTTTACAAGCTTCTTTGATGGCCATCGATCCACAAATCTTAAATGCCATTTCATTGGAATCGACTTCATGGTAAGAACCAAACACAATTTTGATATCAACATCGACTAAGTTGTAACCTGCAAGAACGCCTGTGGCAAGACCTTCTTGAATGCCCTTGATCACGGGGGTAATGTACTCTTTTGGAATCGAGCCACCGACAATTTTACTCACAACTTCATTGCCTTTTCCAGTCTCATTAGGCTTAATTTCTAAAACCACATGTGCATATTGCCCACGACCACCAGATTGTTTCACAAGTTTGGTGTTAGCTTCTGCTGGAAGAGTGATGGTTTCTTTGTAAGACACTTGAGGTTTTCCTACATTAGCTTCGACATGAAATTCACGAATCATACGGTCGCGTAAAATATCTAGATGCAGCTCTCCCATTCCAGAAATGATGGTTTCACCTGTTTCCTCATGAGAAGAGACTTTAAATGTAGGATCTTCTTCGGAAAGTGCGGCTAAGGCGACACTGAGTTTTTCGCGATCTGCCTTGGATTTGGGTTCGATCGCCATGGAAATCACAGGTTCTGGGAATTCCATTTTTTCTAAAATCAATGGATTATTTTCTTCGCAAAGAGAATCTCCTGTTGTAGTATTTTTTAACCCAATAACAGCAGCAATATCTCCTGTGAAAAATTCATCTTTATCTTTTCTATCATTTGCGTGCATTTCTAGAAGGCGAGAGACGCGTTCTTTTTTGTCTTTTGTAGTGTTGAGTAAAGTTGCTCCTTTTTTGAGTGTACCGGAGTAAACACGTATAAATGTGAGTCTTCCCACGTAAGGATCTGTCATCACTTTAAAAGCAAGTGCAGATAAAGGAGCATCATCACTAGGCTCAAGTCCAATTTCTTCATCTGTATCCATGTTGATGCCTTTGATCATTCCACGATCAATAGGGGAGGGCATCCAATGCACAATGGCATCAAGTAAAGGTTGTACCCCTTTGTTTTTAAATGCAGTTCCACAAAGTACAGGAACAAATTTGTTTCCGATCACACCTTTTCGAATGGCTCCATGAATTTCATCTTCTGTGAGATTGTCTGGATCTTCTAGAACTTTATCCATGAACGCTTCATTTTCTTCATCGATAGTGGCAAGTTCGTCCAATAATTCTTTGCGCATTTCTTGGCATTTTTCTTTTAAATCTGCGGGGATGTCTTCAATGGTATATTCTGCACCCAGGGTTTCATCTTTGAACAAAAAGGCTTTCATTGTGACAAGGTCGACCATGCCAAGAAAATCACTTTCGGCGCCAATGGGACATTGAATAGGAATCGCATGGGCTTGGAGCTTATCTTTCATGGATTCTATAGCCTCGAAGAAATCAGCTCCTGTGCGATCCATTTTATTAATGAACGCAATACGTGGAACATTATAGTGATCTGCTTGTCTCCATACGGTTTCGGATTGTGGTTGCACGCCCGCAACTCCACAAAAAATGGCAACACTTCCATCCAAGACTCTTAAAGAACGCTCTACTTCAACAGTGAAATCCACGTGTCCTGGAGTGTCGATGATATTAATTTTGTAATCGGTACCTTTTTTGTCTTTCCAATAAACTGTTGTGGCAGCAGATGTGATGGTAATCCCACGTTCTTGTTCTTGTTCCATCCAGTCCATTGTTGCCGCACCTTCATGAACTTCTCCAATTTTATGTGTGCGTCCAGAATAGAATAAAATACGCTCGGTTGTGGTGGTTTTTCCGGCATCGATGTGGGCCATGATGCCAATATTACGTACATTTTTTAAATCATCACTTTTTGGTCTATTCGACATATATTATTACCTTAAATTAAAAACGGTTGAAATGAGCGAAAGCTTTGTTGGCTTCTGCCATTCTGTGTGTATCATCTTTTTTCTTAATGGTTGAGCCCTGATTATTGAAACAATCTGAAAGTTCAATGACAAGGCTGTCTGTCATGCTTTTTCCAGCTTTTTTTCGTGCATGGGTGATGATCCAACGCATAGCAATGGATTCTCTGCGATTTGCAGGTACTTCAATAGGAACTTGGTAAGTAGCGCCTCCAATTCTTCGAGATTTGACTTCTAAAATAGGCTTGGCATTTTCCAAAGCTCTTTCAAAAGCTTCTAAGGGATCTTGAATATTGACTTTGTTTGCTAACTTTTTCAAAGCGTCATAGACAATTTTTCGAGAAGTGGATTTTTTCCCACCCCACATAATTTTATTGATAAAACGGGCAAGGACTTCGTTTTTATATTCTGGATCTTTTCCTGTTTCTCTTTTTTCTGCTTTTCGACGTCTAGACATAGGCTCCTTTTATTATTTTGGACGTTTTGTTTTATATTATGACGGCCCAGTGCTACAATCTTGGGAGATTATTCAACCCGAACTTAGCCCAGAGAAAATCAATGCGGCTACTCAGACTGCAATGAATTTTCAGTCAAGAGATTAAACTTATGATATATGATTTGACATGGACACCTCTTTTAATTAATGCCCTTTGGTTTACACTGGCACTAGGCTATATTCTATTAGCTATTTCATTTAGA